>Ga0194127_10001102_pt1 | contig 40575 bp, 29 predicted proteins | sample TA2KigC100mmetaG_FD_148624 | JGI IMG/M metagenome (GOLD analysis project Ga0194127, IMG submission 148624) | Freshwater microbial communities from Lake Tanganyika, Tanzania - TA2015036 Kigoma Deep Cast 100m | ecosystem: Environmental > Aquatic > Freshwater > Lake | place: Tanzania: Lake...
TTTTGAAAACGTACTGTTATCGACATTCTTCTTCAATATTTCGCCGCTGATATTATTATGAAATAAATTGACGGCTGGATCAATTCTTAACCACGGGATCATAGTTATACTTGAAGAAAGCTCCGCACCAATGGTTCTGGTTTTAGCAATATTATCAAAGGAGATTACGAGCTTTCCTTTATCATCTACAGTCATGGTCTGCGTGAAGGAATCATCTTGAAGTCTCATATAAGTTTGAGCTGACAAGAAAACTCCAGGAATGAATTTTTGAAAATTCAATTCAAATGAATGTGTGTATTCCGGAAGCAGGTCGGGATTACCAACGCTGCTTATATATGAATCGCTGTAATTCGGATAAGGATTTAGCAGCTGCTCTACCGGTCGATTTATTCTTCGTGTATAGCTGAATTGAATCTGATTCCCCTCACCAATTTTTCGAAGGAGATTAAGAGATGGGAAGAAATCGAGTTTTGTGAATTTGTAATCTTTGCTCATTGTGATCTGTTCAAGAACTCTATCAGTGTATTCTGTACGCAAGCCAAGTTGATAATCAAAATCAAACAAATTGTCGGAATAAGTAACAAATGCCGCATAGACATTGTTTCTGAAGTCAAATTGATTAGTAAAGTCCGTCTTTACATCCCACACTAATGTTGTCCAATTAAACACTTTATTGCTGATATCAAATTTTTTAAATGATAAAGTTGATTGTAGCCCGGTTTCGAGTTTACTTTTTGGATTGAAGGTATAGGTATAATTCAATTTGATTCTGCCGTCGTTCCGTTTTGTATCATCTTTGAATTCGCGCATTTTTGGGTTTGGAAGTAAATTCTTAAAACTTGCATCCGATTTGTACTCAGAAGTGTTTTGAGTCCTCGGCATGAAGAGATTTGTATAGGTCGCTTCAAATACTAACTCGTCAACTCCCGGTGTGAACTTGTTATTATAATAGAGTGATGAATTGACATAATTCGCTGTTAAATCATAATTATCATCTACGAAAATGTAATCATCCGCAGCAGTTGAAAGATTGTGTGTGCTGAAATCAAACGATCTTTTCAAATCGACTTTACCGGCTGCAGCATTCAGTGCGATGCCGCTTTGCTGAGAAAAATTATAATCTAATCCTGCACGAATTGCATAATTATTTCGAATTACTAATCCATCAACTGATGTGTTATTCAATATCGTTTCTGTCGGGAGATAAGTTTCTCTCTCAATTTTCTGGTCGATTAAATTAGTCCCTTTTCGATAATCAAATCCGCCGGTTAAAGTATAGTCGCTGTTCTTATAATTAATTGTCGATTCGGTATTGTACTTATCTCTTGAACCGCTTCCAACGTTAAAAATTCCGCTTAAGTTAGATTCAGTCTGTTTTTTAGTAATGATATTAATGATTCCTGCAGAACCTTCCGCGTCATATTTTGCCGATGGATTCGTGATCAGCTCAATGTTATCGATTATATTAGCCGGAATTTGTCTCAATGCATCCGAACCTTGCAGGACACTTGGTCTTCCGTTAACTTGAACTGTGAAATTTGAACTCCCTCGGAGAGTAATATTCCCCTCCTGATCTTGTTGAACAGAAGGCTGTTCTTTCAAAACGTCGAGTGCGGTTCCACTTGTTGCGGATAAACTTTTACTGACATTGATAACTTTCTTGTCGATATGAAATTCTTCAATTGGTTTTTCTCCAACTGCTTTGACCTCACCTAACTCAACAGATGTTGATTTCAATGATATTGTCCCGACCGATACATCTTTGTTTTCATTTGTGATTGCTGCATCTGAAATAATTGCCTTTTCGTATCCAACAAAGGTTACCTGCAAATAATATTTTCCGACAAGAACATTCTCGATAAGAAAATTACCTGCCCGATTTGTTACAGAACCGCCAATAAAAGTTGAGTCTGTGTAATTAAACAAACCAACGTTTGCATTCTCCATCGGTTTGTTATCTTTGGAATCGATTACATTTCCTTTAATCGTTCCTTTTGTTATTGGCTGTGCATACGATTGATGCAGAAAACAAATGAATAAAACAGCTGCGAATAGAATTTTTGCTCTCATCTCTACCTTCATATAAATTATGATTAATTTTTTGATGCTGTATACGACAACTAAAAACCTTAGTTTCAAGATATATTCAACAAAAAGCCCAATCAGTTGCATAACTAATTGGGCAAAAAAAAATATTTCTTGTCACAATTACATCACAGTAGTCAACTATTAACCTCTCAATTTGTCGAGTAGATTATTTAAAGTTTCAGCTTCAGATATGGTTAAACGATAGAACATTTTTTCAGATTCTTTCACACTTCCATCCAATTTCTTAAGCAGTGCCAACCCTTTTTGTGTTATTTTGACATCAACTCTTCTGCGATCTTTATTGCAGATCTCTCTCTCGACGAATCCTTTGGTTTTCAGTCTATCGACAAGCCGTGAAGCATCGGACATTTTATCGAGCATTCTATCTTTTAGGAGATTGATGGTCGCAGGATTTGGATATTGTCCTCTCAAAATTCTCAAAATGTTGTATTGCTGTGGAGTTAGATCATAATCGGTAAAAACTTTGCTTTGATGAGAAATAAGCCAGCCGTGAGTATATAAAATATTCACGGCTAACTTATGATATTCGTTTCGAAACTTCGATTGTTTTATTTCATCTTCGAGTTTCATGATTGCTGCTTAGCTAATTCAACCTTAATAACTAATTCAACTGTTTTACCTACTACTAATCCGCCAGTCTCAATAGCGGCATCCCATTTCAGACCATAATCGAATCTATTCAATTCCCCTTTGACAATAAAACCGGCTTTCGTATTTCCCCAAGGATCCTTGACTGTTCCATTATGCTTCACATCAAGTTCAATTGTTTTTGTGATATTACGAATTGTAATATCACCTGCCAGTTTATATTTTTTATCTTCGATCTTTTTAAATGATTTACTTTTAAAAGTTATTGTCGGATATTTTTCTGCGTTAAAGAAATCGTCTGATTTCAGGTGAGCATCTCTTTTTTCATTATCTGTGGAGATGCTGTTCACATCTGCTGTGAATTCGATTTCAGTATTTTCAAAATCTTCACCCTTTGATGTGATCTTTCCGTCAAACGTTCTGAAAAATCCATCGACTTCAGCTATTACTAAATGTGTTACTGTAAATCCAATTTTCGAATGTGATTTATCGAATGTCCATTCAGTCTGAGCAAAACTTATTGAAAGTAAAGCCACAAGTGAAATGGCGATTAGTTGTAATTTTTTCATTTTATCTACTTTTATATTAATTACTTAGAATTTAATTGATAACAATATATGTTATAACATTTAATGTTGCAACAGATATATTCTTGAAACAGTTCCGAGGTAGTGCGGATTTCGGAATGCGGAATACGGGTAGGAAAATTGATAATGAGCTTTTTAATCGGATCGATTTTGAGTCAACCGATATGCTTACATTCTGGACAAGAAATTGTGAGCGAATCGAGAAGTTGTTACTTCAGCAAAATTCCTTTCACTCGTTTTACTGTATTATTCGCTTTCAGTTCAAATATATAGAGTCCACTTGATAAATTGCTTCCATCAAAAGTTACCGAATGAAGTCCTTCACGCTTGTGTTCATCAACTAAAGTTGCGACCTCCTTGCCTAAAATGTTATAAGCTTTAATTAGAACCTTCCCATCGAATTCATAGGGTACGTAATATTCAAGCTTCGTTTGGTTGTTGAATGGATTGGGAAAGTTTTGTGAAAGATGAAATTTAATTGGTGGATAAAAATCATCTTCAGCATAATCATAAATTCCAAAATACAAACCACACAAATACCATAATTCTGCTTCAATAAGATCATTTGTATCATTATTCCCAAATATCGTATACATTATATCTACCCTCCCAAAATAATGAACCCCAGTATACAGAAATGAAGACATCTGAGTATATTTTTCATTTATATTTTTAGTATTAGTTACGTTTAGAATAGTTTTTGGTGAACCCCATGCACCAGCAAGAAATATATCATATAAGGAATCCAGTTGGCTTGGTATATCACAAAACTTAATCACTCCAAAAGTTCCATTCCACGACGAAGCAAATTTTACTTCATTTAATGTAGTCAGTCCGCCTGGCAAACTAAGTGAAGTTCTATTTACTTTAGCAATCAATTCCCCATTCCAATTTATCTCCTCACCCCATAAATGATAGATTCCAGTATATCCTGAGAGGGACTTATCAAGTGTATCTAAGAACGTTCCAACAAAATGAAGTTTTCCATAATTATCCGTTGCAGCATCAACTTCATAATTCAATGCGTGAACCTTTCCTGATAATGAAGGAATTGTATATGGATTCACCCATGTCCAATTCGTATCCCATGTTGCTCCATCATTAGTTGTCTTCTTGTAACCGAATGAATAAAAATTTTGTCCTGATTTTTTTCCCTGAACCATTATATAGCCAGTCCCATTTTTGTTAATGAAACCTTTCGTTCCATTCCAGGTGTCTTGCTCGAAATCAGAAGTTTTAGAAATTGGGCTCTTAGTCCAAGTTACACCTCTGTTTGTAGACATGAACAGATCCATATTAACAGTATCGGATCCAATAATTTGATAATCAATTTTCGGTGCGACTGTAAAAATATCTCCTTTAGAGTTGATGAACATTTCATCATTTGGATAATATGTACTATCTAAAAAGTGAGTGAAAGTCATGCTTCCAACAGTAGGATCGGAAGAAAATTCTAAATAATGCCAAGTTGTAGTTAGAATTGGGAAACTTGCGATAACACTTTGTGCACCCGGAGTTACATCCTTGGTTGGATTTGATAATGCAATATTCGGATGTCGGCCCAGAGAGCCCGGTAAATTCATCGGACCAACCTCGGGTGTCCAATTGGCTCCATCATCATCGGTCGCCTGATAAACTATTGTGCCGCTGTTCGGATACTTTCTGCTGCCCCGATGTACAACACTGATCAATCCGGAAAATGGATCTGTGAAAATTTGATTTGTATAAGATGCCTGCGTTGAGTAAGCATTCCACATTTTTCCAATTAACACTCCAGTAGGAGGATATTGTGATGGCATCGGATCATGAGGATAGTTTTTGTCCAATTTCAGATCCTCAAATTTTGGACGGGGAGCTTTTTCGTGAACAAGATGAGAAGTCTGTGAATAAAGATTTAGTGACGAGAAGAGAAAAGCGAAAACAAAAATTATTGCTTTCATAAATCACCCAATTTTTTAATAAATACTCAGACTATTTTTCTAAGCAGCACTTGATGAATATATCTAATTCCGAATTAAGCTATGGGTTTTAGGACTTCGAAATTAGAATTTCGAATTTTTCAAATCATCAATGAACAATAATTACTTATAAATTACCGTAAGAAATATAATTAATTTTCTACAATTTGTCTCTAACATTGCTGTAAAATTTTATTTCGACTTTTTTCTGGTGCTTAGCATTTGTTTCAAGATAAAATGAACCTCTAACTAAGCCAGAATGAGTTGGTAAATAGGTCCCCTCAATTGTGGCAACTTCATCTGAGTTAAGCGTGTATTTATCAATCTTTAATTTTAGATTTTTAGTTGAGTTATCGACTTTTAAAATTTTAATCGGACTGCTGGTTCTATTAATTATTTGAACGAATGCATTTTTATCCGAACCAACAACAGCATTGTCGAATACGAGATAAAGCGGAACAACGTCTAATTCGACTGCAATGTTGACTTGAACTTTTAAAATAACCAGCGGCTCTTTCGATCGCCGCTCATGGACGTAAATGTTTTTTTCTTGGTATCCTTGGAAGCTTTCGGAATCAAATTCGGCTGTAACCTTTGCTTTCTGTTTTGGTTTCAAAGTCTTGTTCGAGATTAGTGCAGCCGTGCAGCCGCAGGAAGTTTCCACTTTATCTACTTGAATTGTTTTTGAAGTTAGGTTCTCAATTTCAAATACGTGCTTTACTTTTTGTCCTTTATAAATCGTTCCAAAATGATGTGTATCACCGCCAATAACTTTTACTCTGATCTGTCCAATCCCAATTGCAGAAGTTAAAAGTATGCAAATAATTGTCGCAAAATATTTCATTTATTCGTTCCTACTTTTTGTATGAATATAAATTTTTTATCTTTAATACCAAATTGAGCGATATATGTTTCGAAAATATCTTTAATCGCCAATGAGCCAAGAAAGCAAAGTTATTTGTAAAGAGAAACAGAGGAACATAAATTGAAGAAATTAAAAATCGGTACATGCAGTTGGAAATACGATTCATGGAAAGGAATAATCTATCCAAATGATGCAAAATTCAATTATCTCGAAGAATACTCAAAATACTTTAACACAGTTGAGATTGATCAATGGTTTTGGTCGCTTTTCGATAAGGATAAAATACGTCTGCCGAATCCTAAGGATGTAAATGAATACTACAAGTCAGTGCCGGACAGTTTTCAATTCACGATAAAGCTCCCAAATAGCATAACGCTCACACATTACTACAAGAAATCAAAGTCTGCACCCTTAATTCCAAATGACAATTTTCTTTCAAAAAAACTTTTTGATACGATATTGAAAAAGCTCGAACCGATGAAAGAAAAAATCGGAATTTTAATGTTCCAATTTGAATATTTAAACAAGCAAAAGATGAGTTCTCAGATTGAATTTCAGGATAAATTCTCTTCATTCATTTCGAAATGCTCTGATGAGTTCAATTATGGAATTGAAATCCGCAATCCGAATTACTTAAACCAAACTTATTTTGATTTTTTAAAAGATGATGGATTAGCTCACGTTTTTCTCCAAGGATATTACATGCCAGACATCTTCGAACTATTTCAGAAATTTGAAAAGTCAATCAAGAAGCAGACAGTTATACGTTTGCATGGTCCTGATAGAAAAGGAATTGAAGAGAGAAGCGGTAGCGATTGGAGTAAACGCATCGAACCTAACGAGTCTGAGCTCGAAAAAGTTGTTGAAATGATTCAAACTCTTCAAAAGAAAAAAGTCGATTTATTTGTAAATGTCAACAATCACTTCGAAGGTTCCGCTCCGTTAACTATTAAGAGAATCGAGGAGTTGATGGGAGTTTAGTTATTAGTTATTAGTTATTTGTTAATTGTTTTATGCTTTAGTCAGATGATTGACTTCTGAAATTATGAATATTTCATGAAGTTCTTATCAATATTTGGGTTTTGTTATTTGGAATTTGGATTTTCTACTATTTTAAGCTGAGTATATAATTTTTCAATCAATATTATTTTAGGTAAATTTGAATTGACAATTTTTACGGATTAATGAAGAAAATATCTTCTAAGAGTTTTACGTTCCCTTCAAATAAATCTTGCCTTTGGCAAAACAAATCGAATCTTTTAATTTAGAATTATAATAAAGGAGTTCAGAAAATGTTATTTATATTCTTTTTAATATTATTGATTGCATCCATTGTACTTTATAGTAAAAGCAGAAATTTAGTCGGCAATCCTTTTAGAACTTTTTCACCAATAGCAGTTGGAATATTTGCACTTCTCGCACTTCTGCAATGTTTTACAGTAATTCCAGCGGGAAATGTCGGTGTTGTCGATTTCTTCGGTATGGTTTCCGATAACACGCTTAAAGCTGGAATCAATCCAGTTAATCCATTAGCAAAGGTTGTCAAATTCTCTGTAAAGACCCAAGAACTTAAAGAGGATATGGATGTTCCATCAAAGGAAGGTTTGACTGTAGGACTTGAGATAAGCGCTCTTTTTCATTTAACCCCCGATATGGTTGCTTCAATTTACAAAACAGTTGGTGAGAATTACGCTCAAATAATTCTGGTGCCACAATTCCGCTCAGTTTGTCGCGGCGTAACTGCAAGCTACGATGCAAAAGCACTTTACACCTCAGAACGAGAAACATTGGCACTGCTAATAAGAAAAGAGTTAGCTAACATTGTAGAAGCACGCGGAATATCCATTGAGTCAACTCCCTTACGAAAAGTGGGGCTCCCCTCAGGATTAGCTCAGTCTATTGAAGCTAAACTTCAAGCCGAGCAGGAAAGTCAGCGAATGCAATTTGTTTTAGCAAAAGAAGAACAAGAAGCACAAAGGAAAAGAATTGAGGCAAAAGGAATTGCTGATTTTCAGGATATTGTTGCTCGCGGAATAAGCGAACCCTTGCTGAGATGGAAAGGGATTGAGGCAACTGAGAAACTTGCATCGTCACAGAATGCCAAAGTAGTAGTAATTGGCGCAGGCAAAGACGGGCTGCCGTTAATTTTAGATACAAAATAGGAAAATTCTTTGCGGCACTTTTTTGACAAATACAGTGGAAGATTTCTATTTGTTATCGCTCTGCTTGCATTCGCTGCACTTCTATTGCAGTATGGATTTTACCTCACTCCAGAGATCCACAATCTGATTAGTTATTCTTATGTAATAATTTTTGGATTGTTCATTTATTACCAATTCGGAAAAATATTTTATTCAGAACACAGAATTGAATACATGAAATCGCGTTGGTTTGATTTAATACTCTTGATTTTAATTTTAATTCAAACAGTGATTTTTATTATCATCCCATCTGTATTTACCGATGTTGCTGGTTATTTCCATGTTACAGATTTAAATGTTTTCTACATAATTGTGCTGCAAATTTATATTGTCGTAAGCTTAGCGATAAAAGCAGTAAGATTTGGACACACAATTGCTGAGTTTAAAATTCAACCGGCAAAACTTTTTCTATTCAGTTTTCTTCTTTTAATATTCTTCGGAACTGGATTGTTGATGCTTCCCAAAGCAACCACAACTGGAAACATCTCTTTAGTCGATGCATTGTTTACATCAACAAGCGCCGTTTGCGTGACTGGATTAATTGTTGTTGATACAGCAACATACTTCACTCAATTTGGACAGATTATCATTTTATGCTTATTTCAAATCGGCGGACTTGGCGTAATGACAATAACAACTTTCTTTGCAATTTTCTTTGCCGGCGGACTGGGAATTAAAGAGAGAGTTTTAATCGGCGATATGATAGACGAAGAAAAAATTGGGCAAATCTCAAAAACTTTGATCCAAATAATTTTACTGACTTTCGGATTGGAAGCAATAGGCGCTATAATAATCTTTCAGGGTTTCGAAGGGACATCACTAAGTTTAAATGAACGAATCTTTCACTCAATCTTTCATTCTGTTTCTGCATTTTGTAATGCTGGATTTTCGACTTTTTCAGAGAATCTTTACTCAATTCATACAAGATTTAATTATACGATACTGACTACAGTTTCTTTTCTAATTATCTTCGGAGGGTTCGGCTTCTCTGCATTTCTAAATGTTCTCGAAACTGCGGTCAGCAGATTTAAAAAGAGCAGATTAAGACGTAAGCATCTTACTATTCAATCCAAAATTGTTCTTTTCTCTACTATTGTTTTAATATTTGCTGGAATGTTTTTTTTCGTTGGATTAGAGAATAACAATACATTGAAAGATTTTACCCTAGATCAAAAGTTGTTAGCTGCTTTCTTTCAATCGGTGACCACGCGAACTGCCGGATTTAATTCAATTCCTATCGACAAGATTTTAATTCCGACATCATTGATCTTTATAATGTTGATGTTGATTGGTGCTTCGCCTGGCGGAACAGGCGGCGGATTAAAAACTACAACTGTATTTATATCCATTGTTGCATTTTTTGAATTTGTCCGCGGAAAGAAAAAAGTCGAGATCTTTCATAGAAGTATTCCGGATGAAATCATTCATAGAGTTTTTACTAAAATGGTTTTTTCATTTGTATTTCTTTTTTCAACTTTGATAATTCTTTCGTACATAGAAAAGCACAGCTTGCTGGATTTGATCTTCGAACAAGTTTCTGCCTTCAGTACAGTTGGATTATCAAGAGGAATTACAGGACAATTGACTGATCCGGGAAAAATTATTATTTCATTGATCATGTACATTGGAAGAGTTGGACCATTAACTTTTATGCTGGCACTTACTAGAAAAATCGTTACAGAAAACTACGACTATCCATCAGAAAATATATCAACCATTTAATAATCGGAGATAAAACGTGGCAAAGAAAATCGCAATAATTGGATTAGGAGATTTTGGGATACCATTAGCTACTACACTAACGGAACTTGGCGCTGAAGTTCTAGCAATAGACAGCAACTTCAATGTAATTGAAGAGATTAAGGATAAAGTCACGGTCGCTGTTCGGCTTGACAGCACAGATGAACGAGCGCTCAAAGCACAAGGTATTATTGAGATGGACGCAGTAGTTGTTTCCATCGGCGCCGGGTTTGAAGATGCACTGTTAACAATAATGAATCTAATTCACATGGGAGTTAAAAGAATTATTGCACGTTCAACCTCCCCAGTACATAAAAAGATACTGTCAAAAGTCGGAGTTAAAGAAGTTATTTCACCCGAAGAGGAAATTTCAAAAAAGCTCGCAAGCAACCTTATTCATGAAGATATTCTTGATTACATTCCATTAGGGAGCGGGCACAATATCGTACATTTAAAAACACCGGATGCATTTATCGGTAAGTCAATTCAAGAACTTGATTTAAGAATTAGGTACAATGTCAATCTAATCACAATAAAAAAATTTGTAACCGCAATTGATAAAAAAACCTCTCAAAGTGAAACGGTTGAAAAAATTGCTGGAGTTCCTTCTGCGAGTACAGTTCTTGAGAAAGACGATATTCTAATTCTCTTTGGACGAGATAAAGATATTCAGAAATTGATAGACTAAAAAAAGCTCGAACTGCGATAAAACAATCCGAGCCTTGCAAAAATTACCTAAATGTGGTAATCTACTTCTGCGAAATTCTTAATCTATTCTTGGCTCTTTCCATTGCAAGGAAAGCTCTCTCATAATCTAAATTTGCAGCTTTTTCCTTAATCCTGCTTTTAGCACGCTCTAATGCTTCTTCGGCACGTTTTACGTCTATCAAATCAGATTTCTCAGTTGTCTCTGATAAAACTGTAACAACATTTTCAAGAACAACTGCAAATCCACCGCTCGCTGCAAAATACTCTATAGAATCATCTACGTTTTGAACTTTGATCTGTCCAATTGATAGATTACTCAGAATTGGTGCATGATTATAAAGAACTTGGAAACTTCCAACTTCACCTGGAAGAGTTACAGACTGAACATCTTTTGAGAACACAACTTTGTTTGGAGTGATTATCTCAAGTTTGATATTCTTCGAATCACTCACACTGCAGCCTCTTTGCTTTTTCGACAGCTTCTTCGATCGTTCCTACCATAAAGAAAGCTCCTTCTGGCAAGTGATCATAATCCCCATTAATGATCCCTTTAAAACCTTTGATCGTATCTTCAAGTTTTACATATCGGCCTGGAGTTCCTGTAAATTCTTCTGCCACAAAGAACGGCTGAGAAAGAAACTTCTGAATTTTTCTTGCACGCTGAACTATTATCTTGTCATCGTCAGAAAGTTCATCGATTCCAAGAATATTAATAATGTCCTGCAAATCTTTGTACGACTGAAGAATTTCTTTCACCCTTCGAGCAGTTGTATAATGTTCTTCACCAACAACTCCTGGTTCAAGAATTCTGGACGTTGAATCTAGTGGATCAACTGCAGGATATATTCCAAGTTCTGCAATTTGGCGGCTCAATACTGTGGTTGCATCAAGATGTGAAAATGCCGACGCTGGTGCGGGATCAGTTAGGTCATCAGCTGGAACATAAATCGCTTGAACTGAAGTGATCGAACCTTTCTTCGTTGAAGTAATTCTCTCTTGAAGTTCACCCATTTCCGTCGAAAGTGTTGGTTGGTAACCTACTGCTGATGGCATTCGTCCTAATAGTGCACTTACTTCACTGCCAGCTTGGATGAATCTGAAAATATTGTCGATGAATAAAAGTACATCTTTTCCTTCTTGATCTCTAAAGTACTCTGCCACGGTTAAACCGGTTAATCCAACTCTTTGTCTTGCTCCTGGCGGCTCGTTCATTTGTCCAAAGACCATTGCTGTTTTATCAAGCACTCCAGACCCTTTCATCTCAAGCCAAAGATCGTTTCCTTCTCTAGTTCTTTCACCAACACCGGAGAACACAGAATATCCGCCGTGAAATTTTGCGATGTTGTGAATCAACTCCATTATGACTACAGTTTTACCAACTCCTGCCCCGCCGAATAATCCAGTCTTCCCGCCTTTGGAATACGGCTCAATCAAATCAATGACTTTAATTCCAGTTTCAAGCATTTCCTTAGTCGGATTTAGATCCTTAAATTCTACGGCTTCGCGATGAATAGGAAGTTTTTTATCAGTCTTGATTTCCCCTAAGCCATCAATCGGTTCACCAATTACATTCAATAACCTTCCTAACACTTCGGGTCCAACTGAAACTTCGATTGGCTTACCTGTATCGAATGCATCCATTCCTCTAACTAGTCCATCAGTAGAATCCATAGCTACAGTTCGGACTCTATCTTGTCCTAAATGCTGCTGAACCTCACACACTAATTCCTCATTCTGTCCTTCGATGGTTTGGCGCGGAACTTTCACAGCATTGTAAATTTGCGGAAGTGCTCCGCCAGAAAAATCGATATCTATAACGGGTCCAATAATCTGTACTATCTTACCTTGGTTCATTTAGCATCCTTATGATTAAAATTTTGAGCACAAAAATAAGGATTATAGAAAAGTCTTACAAATTTATTTACGGTTACCCGCTTCAGATACGTATTAGACACCAATCTGTAAAGAACAATAGGATACAATTGCTTTTGTTTTCAAAATCGGATTATAGCGTTTTAGAAGTTAGTAGAAAGCTGTCAATCCAAATAAAAGTTACGAGATTTATGTTGTATACCACGGCGTGTTTGAAAGAACATTACTAGAAGGCGGTACAAGTTCATTTGAGTTTGAACCTAGAGAGAATCTCAAATTTCATTTAGCTCAAAATTATCCAAATCCTTTTTCCGCTTCATCTTCAGACAAGAGCGGATCCACCTCCGGCGGAAATTCAATTACAAATATCAACTTTACTCTTCCACAAAGCATAATGGTTGAATTAATGATTTTTAATTCTTCTGGAGAAAAAGTTCGAACCTTGATAGGAGGTCACCGTGAAGCAGGCACTCACACAATTGGATTTGACGCTTCGGACTTGACTACTGGAGTTTATTATTATAGACTTCAATCAAAAAATTATGATGCGACAAAGAAATTAATTCTATTAAAATAATGCCAACTTATTTCATCAATATCATTTTCTTTGTCTCAATAAATCCTCCAGCTTTTAGTTGATAAAAGTAAATTCCGCTCGTTAAACGTCCGTCAGCTGACGGATCGTTAATGGTTAATCGTACTTCATGATTACCCGGCCATTTTTCTTCATTCACAAGAACTGCAACTTCCCTTCCCAGTAAATCATAAACTTTTAGCGTAACATGACTGACTGCTGAAAGCTGATAGCTAATTACAGTACTCGGATTGAATGGATTTGGATAGTTTTGAGAAAGCCGAAATTGATATGGAATGTTGTTCGACTCATCTAATTTAGTGAGCGGATCACCAAAACGATCGATAGTGATCGTTGAATCATTTCCATACCTTAATTGAAGCCAATCAATAAGAACCTCTGCCGATGCATCTATTGGTGTTATAGTGATAGGCATGAAATAGAATTTTAAAACAATCTCCGAGAAATTTGGAACCGAACCCAAATAAGAAGATTTACTGCTTGAAACCCAACAAAAAAAAGTTGATTCTTTATAAACTGTACTCGCATCAAAGTAGTAAAGTGAGTCTCCCTTTTTCATATAAAAGTGAATCTTTAAATCAAATGGTGCTGACCAATTACCAGATTTGTAAGCATATTTATACATTACATGAGTTGGTTTTACATATTCTCTCTCAAAATTTTTAACCCACTCAATAGTCGCTCCACCATGAGGAAGTGAAACATAGAAAGCTTGTGAATAATTGCCTTCATAGGCCACACCAGAAAGATATGAAGATGTTGCCGCAGGCCCGTTGCCAAAATACCCACGAAAAGACCAACCATTTACAGGTAGTGGGGGAGTTATTTGAGCGTATACAGTCGAAACAATCAGAAATATTAAATAAGAAAGATAAAGGTTTATTGTTTTCATACAACTATTCTCCTAATGATATAATTAAAAAATGTAATTCATAAACTTGTTAAGTTACTTTGAAACAATCATCTTTTTCACCTCTCTGAAGTTGCCCGCTATCAACTCATAAAAATAGACACCGCTTGGCAAATTTTTTGCCTCCCAATTTAATCTATATCTACCAGCAGGCAGAAACCCATCAATCAATACACTTATCTCTTTTCCTAGTGCATTGAATATCTTAATGTTTACATTTCCCATTTGGGGTATATCAAATTGAATTGTCGTTCTAGAATTGAAAGGATTTGGATAGTTCTGAGCTAACTCATATTCAGTCGGTATAACATTGTTATCTTTCTCAACATGAGTAGTTAAAGTGGTGAAATTCCAAACTGCAGACCAAGCACTTGTCCCGCCTGTATTCTTCGCATTTACTCTCCAATAATATTTTGTATTATTCAGCAATGGTCCAACTTGCTTAGATGTAGTAGTTAGTGTAGAATCGTTATACACAACGGAAGTGAACATCGAATCTAATGCGACTTGTAAATGATAGGTGGCTGCACCAGTTGATGCAAACCAGCTTAAAGTTGGAGTAATTGATATGCCAATTGCTCCATTCGTTGGCGATGTCAATGTCGGTACTGATGGTACAGAAATTATCGTTGTAAAATTCCAAGTTGATGAATATAAACCCCACCCTGCTGTATTCTTTGCTCTCACTCTCCAAAAGTATGTTTTATTGTTTTCTAATGATGTGAGTTGCCTTGATGTTGAAGTAATATTAGTATCATCCACAGCTAATGAAGTAAAACTGCTGTCAACCGATAACTGTATATGATATGTCGTTGCTCTACTGACTGCGTTCCATGTCAACGTCAAGGTCGTAGGTTGGTTTATTGAACCATTCGATGGGGATAGGAGTGTAACTTGTCCGGGTACAGCACTGGCGGGGGAAAAAGTGGGATCAAAATCCTGCTGAGAATTATTGGTCAGTCTTGTTCTAACTGAACCATCGGGATTCATAGTCCAAATTTCCATTGAAGTGGTACCGGCTGTCCCCATATATGCTATTCTATCTCCCTCATATGAGTACATCGGCGAGTCCTCATCTTCATTCATTGTATTGGTAAGATTAGCAACATTGGACGTTGGAGGTGTTTGATTAATTGAAAACTTTGCGATGTCCGCTTTACCGCTGGCAATAGGATTGTATTTGCAAATTACAAACTGTCCATCCGGTGATACCCTTGGTAGTTCATAGAAATCTGAAGTATTGGTTAGCTGAATTACGTTTCCCCCGGCGGCAGGAACTTTATAAATTGCCCCTTTCAATTGGTCGGGATTTACTCTTTGAAATACAACCCATTGGCCGTCCGGTGTAAAAAAAGGAGAATCACCAACAACAGGGTTCCCTGCCTGATCATTGATGTACTGTTTATTTGTTCCATCAAGATTCATTGTACACAAAACGAATCCGGAACCCATATAATTTCTAAAGAATGCCAACCTGCTTTCATTCCACGCAAACTTTGGTCCAACACAGGATTCTGATACGTCTGATGTTAAATTTGTAGCATTAGTGCCATCGCTATTCATTATATAAACATCGTTCGTAAAGTTGGGTGATGATCCACTGGTTCTGGAGAATGCAATATATTTTCCGGCGGGGCTGAAGTGTGGATTCATATCCTTTGCATCACTATCCAATAATTTTGTTTGATTGCTGCCATCGGCATCCATAATCCAAATATCCCAATCGGTTGTACTTTGCTGTTTGCAAAATGCAATTTTTCCATAGACAGCAGCTGCAGATGCTGTTCCTGATCCTTGTATTGCAAGTGTGTATGGATTTTCATCCGAGTCATTATTTGGAATACTTATTGTTGCTGTTCTTGTGCCGCTTGCACTTGGATCAAATCTGACTTGAAATGTTGTGTTGCTGCTTGCAGCTATAGTTGATGAAGGATTTACAAGAACAGAGAAGTCAGTGGAATTTGTTCCGGTTAGTTGAACAAGAGGACTTCCTGAGAGTATGAGATTAGCAGTACCAAGATTTTCAATTGCAAAAGTTCTTGTAATGGCACCGCTATCAACTAGCACACTGCTAAAATCAGTGTAATCTAAAGTACTTGGTGTTGCACTGCCATTTATAATAGTTATATTATTTCCTTTAATATTTATTTCCGGTCCCGAAGTTGTAGAAAATGGTGAAAATGTTGGATTGAAATCAGCAACTGAATTACTGGTTAATTGGGTTTTACCTGAACCACCACTATTCATTATCCAGATCTCACACGTATTCAGAGCCGAAGTTGACTGCATCCAAGCAATTTTCGTCCCATCATATGAGTATGCAGGGGCATCATCTACTACAGAGTTATTAGTAAGATTTTCTAGTGCAAGATTGTCAATACGAATCCTAAAAATTTCCGGATTAGTAGTACCCCGTTTAAATAAAACATAATTTCCGTCCGGTGAATATACTGGCATTTCATCAAGGTAATTCCCGTCAGTCAATTCTGTAATTGTCCCATCTGAAATTTTGTATCTTATAATCTTTGATTTCTGATTTGAGATCGCACCAACATATCTCTGAAGAACGATGTACAAACTATCCGGTGAAAAACTGGGCCATTCATCATTTGTGCTTCCAGTTATTAATGCTGTTTTACTTGTACCATCCGCATTCATCAAAAAAATATCACCATTGTCAGGACCTGCGGATACTTTGTAGACAATTTTTATCCCATTCCAGGACCATTTTGGCCTGCCGCATTCGGCTGGAATATCTGATGTCAGATTGACTAAATTGTTTCCATCCGGATCAATTACACAAATATCTGCAGTAGGGGGCAAGGCCTGTGTAAAACGGCTAAAGACGATCTTACTGCCATCACTCCTAAAATGAGGATCACCATCATTCGATGTTGAATTATGTATTCTTGTTTGGTTGCTTCCATTCAAATCCATAGTCCAGATATCCCAATCGTTAGCACTTTCCTCTCTGCTGAAAACAATTTTATCAAAAGTTGGGGTCTGTGAATTCAGTAAAGGAGGGAATGGAAAAAAAAGAATGTTAAGAATAAATAGTACAATATTCCTAAAATAGGGAAAAGAGATTTTCACAGCGACCTCCTATTTATTGTATAACTTAATAGGGGTACAAAAAGCTACGAAAAATTTAGTAATGTAGAAGTGAGAAGATTTTACAGTTTAAAAATGATACTTGCTTTTTGACCTCTTTCAAGAATCCTCAAACAAAAACTATTCAATCTTAGTAATTAATAAAATGCAAATCAAGAATATTCTAAGATTTTTTTGATTATTAAAAATATTTTCATAAGAACTAATCTTAAAGAATTTTGGAAGTGAATTAAAATATTTTCTTCACTCTCAGAGAATCAGTTGGACATCGCAAAGTCTATTTCATCAAAATCATCTTTTTGGTAGAATGAAAATCACCTGCCGTAATTTGATAATAATATACACCGCTTGGTAATCCATCAGCCTTGAAATCGATTACGGTTTTTCCGGGCTGTGCTTCCCCTTCGAAAAGTGTTTTGACATTTTGCCCGAGCGAATTGAATAATGATAAAGAAACGAATTTCTCTGTCGGCATCGTAAAGGTAATTGTCGTTACTGGATTGAAGGGGTTCGGAAAATTTTGATAGAGTTGAATATTGGTTGGTGCAAGATTTTCATCTTTAACACTTACATAAGTTGGCACTACAAAAGTTCCTGTTCCACCGAGGTCGTTATATCTCCTCTTGAATTCCTGCATGAATTGATTCGCAATAAAAATATCTTTAATAATTAGTGTATTCTCATCGTTGTCATTTTCAGCTGCATTGCTCCAATTATGAGAACCCGTAATCACGAAAGGATTCGAACTTGGATATGACGCATCAACGACTCCGTATTTGTGGTGAAGTGTGCCGCCAATATTATGGTCAAACGCTTCAATGTTTGATTTTAAGAATAAATATTGAGAGCCAGAGTCATTAACATTATCGATAATACCTCTTGCAACTGCGCCATTATTTTTTCGTGCAACGATTTCACTTGCCAAATCGCTTCTTGTAAATGAAAGAAGTGCAAAGAAAAGACTTGAGTCGGCAGTTGACAAAGTATTCTTGATTTTGGAATTAGTTTGATCAGATGGGCTGAAGTAAAGTTGCACTTCTCTCCCACCAATTGTGAAGAAGTGAGGCGTATTATCAGATTTTGCTGGACCAAACTTTGCAGCCGATGAGTTGGGTGAATCCGTATTGCTTCCCCACATTTCTTCAAATTCTTTTGTATAAGCTTGAGCGAGTGCATAATCGTTTATCTCCACAACATTATTCAGCCAGCCGCTTTCATCTCCGGAAACATTCCACGAACCAGTCCAAACCCAATCGTTAGTTACATCTGTATCTCTTCCGTCAAAAACGAAAAATTTATTGTGCATGATTCCATTTATATTGGGACGTTTGCTGATTAAAAATCCAGCGTTGATCAAGGACTGCATTGAATTTTGAGTTGTGCGCTTGTCGTAAACAATTCTAACTTTTACACCGCGGTTTTTTGCTGCGATTAGTGCATTCACGATTGTATTTTGATTATAAAAACTATAAAGAGCCATATCAATTGAATACGATGCCGAATTAATTCTTTCCAACAGTTTATCGGTGAAGACAACGTTTCCTTTTGCGGTATTTCCTGGAATCGCTGCTGTTTGGTCGACAGTTGTATTAAAGTAAATATTTATTGCTCCGGTTGATGGATTAGTCGAAGCTGTGGTAACTGACTCTAATGGGCCCTCGCTTGTACCAGCAGTATTAGTTGAATAAACTTTAAAGTAATATTTTGTTAATTGATTTAATCCACTGACTGTAATCGAATGATTTTTTGTTAGTGAAGCATCCTTCAACATTCCCATTTCAAGCGAAGTAGTTAGACCGTACCGCACTTCAGTATCGCCATCGCGTAATGTCTCATAAAAGATTTTGAAGGAAGTTGGAGTTATGTTTGATGCAATAACTGGTAAAATAATCAAAGGTTTATTGTCAGTAACAATATCAGCAATAAATCTTGGGAGAAGCTGATAACTGCTCGCATCGTAAGGTACAGAAGTTTTGTAAGCTCCAAGTGCAGCTATAACATCAAATGCACCGGTTGGGATCGGCTGCCCAACGAGTGTTGTCCCATTTGTAATTCTCAGCAGTGTGGTTCCCGTTCCATCAGCAATCGTATAATTAGTGTTTCCCACCCAATTTCCTGAAGCAGAGACTGTAATGTTATTCACGCGGACAAGCGTTCCTTCGTAAGCTTCATAAGCATTCCAGTTTTGTGCTTTGATTTCAGCAATTGTCAGAAACAGCGGTTCGATTGTTTTTTGCGAATCAAGTCTTGCAAAAGAAGTGGGGTAAAGTTGTGTCAATCCATTGAAATGGGCAAGAGTTCCTGTAACTCTTACCGAATCACCAATCTTCACAGACGCAGAAAAAAGTCCGGCGCCGCGTGCATAAACTGCAATACCTGCATCGTGATCTTGCATATACGACGGGCTGTTGAATTCGTTCGCAACAGATACATTTCCAGTTACGGTAAATACTTTTCCAGTGTCGACTGGAACTCCGCTTGAATTATTGTTGCGTAACGCCGAAATCGGTGTGAACTGTGCATAAGAAACATTAAATAGAATTAAAACAATAGTCATTGAATAAATTATTCTGTGCATTATATATCTCTACTTTCTCTTAGGTAGGAATTAATTAGTATCAGTTGATAAGATAAATCTTAAAATTCGATTATTACCTGAGTCGCAGATGTAAAGTGTTCGATCATGGAACGCTACACCTTTAGGATTCTTAAAAACTGTCGGACCTCCGAATGAATGCTGCTCGGTGCCGAATTGATTAAACTTAAATAAACTATCTTTTTTACTGTCGACAATGAAAATATTGTTCGAGTTATCTACAGTTACATCTGCGGGAGTGTCAAATTTATTTGGTCGAAGAAAATCTACTGGTTCAACACCTGGATCAAACTTGCTTACGTAACCGGCATAATCAGTTGTAATTATAAATCTCAACCACTGGACTTTAAAACTTGTATTGCCAATTTGTGCTGTTACTATTTCTTTATTCTTTCTGTTAAATGAAGTAACTGAACTTAGTTGATTGATTGACAATAATCCGCTCCCATTTGCTTCAAAGTTTGGCAGCCGGCCCATTAAACTGTCTCGATAAGTTCCGTCACCGTTTTTCCATTGTGTAAATTCTAAAATGGCATTGTCGGGATCGATAGGACTTGTATTATCCGGTCCAACTCTCGTTACAAGATACGAATTGTCGAAGAAGACTGTAACGCCCGTATATCTTCTCAAATTCTTTTGAAAGTGGCTGGAGGTTGAAGGGAGTAAGCGTTTCAACGGTGCACTGCCAAGCTGGTTTCCAGACGCAAACATATCAATCTTATACAATGCGCCAAAAACTTTAGATTCACCTCCGATAGTTGTATCGAACTCAGCACAAACTAATAAGTTCAACCTATAATCTTGCGCCAAGGCAACCGGTCGTTTGATCTTTACAGTTCCTAAAATAAGTCCTGCAGTATTCAGCATAACCACACGATCATTATCAGTATCTGCAACATAAATGAAAGGTTCTTTGCCGATTAAAATGTCAGTTGGATTGTTAAATCCTTCCCATACAGGTTTAAGCTGGATGTAAGATGTATCGCTTGGATTTTCAATTTTCTTTCCTGTTGAAAATTCTGTTAAGTCTAATTTATCACCGCAACTCAGAAATATTATACTTAAAATAAATTGTAAAATTAGAATCTTCTTCATCTTCAAATTCCTAACAATATTGAAAATCGATGCGTACTCCCTAATCTGTTAAAGTTCGCGTAGGCATAATCGAAAGACGCTTTGGCGAAAGATATTGGGGCATTAACTCCAGCACCAAATGTGAAATTCTGTTCGTCAACATTTAGCTTATATCCACCCCTAACAAAAAATAAATTCTTGAAATTATATTCCAATCCAATTCCGACATTCTCAGAATTATCATTTGGATGATTAAGTTGAATTGATGTTGTTAAAGTATGATTATCTGTCATAATCGGTTCAACAGCGAATCCAATTCTAAACATAGTCGGCGGAGAAAATGCTTGAAATTCAGAGACTTTAGACCCATCAATCTGGTAAACTTCTCCTTTGGGTGAAATTTGATTCCCGAAATTTGAAACCGCAACTGCAAATCGTGAAGTCCCGAGACCTGTCCAATAATAAGTCCCAAGATCAACCATGAAGCCGTTCATGTAAAGTTTATCCAAAGTTTCATGTATATACTTTACTGTTGCACCGAAGCTAAATTGCTCGGTAAATTTGTGAGCATAACTTAATCCCACTGCAACATCACCGTAGGAAAAATATTCTCCTGTTCCGAATGGCAGAGTTTCTGTTGTCACTTTCATATCGTCCATGTGAAGGGTTGTGAACGAGACACCAACAGCACTCACATCTGAAATTTTATAAACTGCACCGGCAAATTGATGCTTAATGTCAACTACCCAATTTGTATGAGAGAAAAACACTTGATGCTCGTTGAACTGTACTAATCCAGCCGGATTCCAATACAGAGCTGATGCATCATTTGCAATTGCGACGAATGATTCACCGAGCGCTGAAGCTCTACCGCCGACTCCAATCTTTAGGAATTGTGCAGTCGAAATACCTGCACGCTGTCCGCCAAGCACGGGAAGCAATTGCGCATAAAGCGTGCTTATGTAAAATAACAATGATATCATAACAAAAGCTAAAACTCTCATTTATCACCTAAAAATGATATTAAATTCCGCACGAGAAATATTAATTAGATTAACATTCATTCTAATCCGTACCGTCATCGTGATATGATCTTTTTATAATATCGAATATCGAACAAGGAATATCGAATGTCGAAATGAAGTAGTAAAAAATAACACGCCGTAATCGGGTCGAATTTCTATTTTTTCTCATTATTCTTCCTTGCTGTTTCTACGCTTTTTACAAAAATGGAGATAAGTTCATTACATTCAATTAATCCTTTATCAACTATTTCTAACTTTTTTGTCAAAGGTACTTTTTTAATAATTTTCAAAGCAACTAATGTTTCTCTTAATTCTTTCAAAAGAATTTTGAGTTTATGGATAAAATCATTTCTCGATTCAGCACTTTGTGCCTCTCCGTAATGTAAAGCTGGCGACGTTCCCGACCTTACCAACTGCCCAGTGATATGATTACCTTCTCGTGTATTATCAAGGCTTCTACTTATTTCTATTATCAGTACTGCGAAATTGATTAACCTTTCTTCGAGATCAAATTTCTTATTTTTATTTTCGGTCATACTTTATTCTACCAAACTAGTTAATGCGATTATAAACTGAGTATAAACTTCAATGTTCGATGTTCCTTGTTCGTTATTCATTATTCATTCTCCATTTTTCATTATTCATTATCCAACACATTTCCATTAAAACCTTACACTCAATCCAAACTTAATATTTCTCTTCGTCAAAAATCTTGCAGGATTAAACGGATACGGATCGAGCGGAGCCTGATAATCTGGATAATATGGATCATTCCACCCCGGTGGAGTTGGATCGCCTAATTCATAGGCTTTGCCTGTAACTGGATTAATAATCGCAGAATTTTTCATATTCAATAAATTATTTACTTCAATTGTAAAAGCGAGACGAACGCCTCCGATAGAAAAATATTTTTCGAAGTTCATGTCCATCCAGAACCAGTCTTGACCGATACCGCCGTATCTGTTCTTTCGATCTACAAGGTACTCAGGCCGTCCATCTAAATCGTACTTCCCACTGAATACGTAAGGAGTAAATCGTTTACCAGATTGATAAAATGCACGGATGTACAAATTATAATTGTCAAAAATTCCATTGCCAAAACCGAATAATGCTTTGCCTGGTTCCACAAATAAATTCAAATTCAAAGATGCTTGAAAAGGTCTATCCCATACAGTGAACTCTTCTTTAATCGTTTCATCCAAATCACCGCGTAGGACGAGTACTCCTTCATCTGCACTCGAACTTTTTCCAGTCGCAATAGAGTATGCACCTGTGACAGAACCCGTGAACCATCTTCCAATTCGTTTTTTATATTCTACTTCAATGCCTCGGCTTCTTGCATAATCTTGATTAATGTAAGTAATAAAGCTCGCAGTTCCCAATCTTGCACTTTGAATGTATGCTGTGCGAGTTGCAACATAATCGAAAATATCTTTGTAATAAGCTGTTAATGTGAAAACATCATCTGATGAAAATTGATTTCGAATTCCGAGTTCGTAAGCTACAGTTGTTTCTGGATTTAGGTCAGGATTTCCAAATCTTTGAAATGAAGATTTTGCACTTTGAGGACTGAGTTTTGCATATATGAATTGCGGTTTGGGCCACTTGCTGAAATGACCATAGCTAAAGAACAATGTTTGATTATCGGAAATTGGGTGAGATATGCCAAGCCGCGGACTGATACGAGCTTTGAATCTTCTACCAAAGAAAGAATAAGTATTTTCCCTGTAACGTTCTCTGATTTCCTCAGGAATTGTAATTACTTCAGGATCGTTAACGGCATCGTCCACATATTTTCCGGGGAACCAGTAATCAAGCCGTAAACCGAAATTTAAAATCATTCCACTGAAATTTATATTATCCTGGACATAAAGCGCTCCATTTGCTGGAAAAACTTTGTAAACATCATTATTCAAACCCATTTCACCGATCCATGGTTTATAAATATCCACTAATTGCATTTCGCGGAAACTGAAATCGAATCCGGCTTTAAATTTATTTTTTTCATCGAAGTGACTTGTTACATCGCCGCGGATACTGTATTCTTCCACATGATGATCGTGCCACGTGAAAGGATTACCATGATCCCAGAATCCATCGCCTGGAATTACACCAATTGTATCTCGACTGGGATTGTAATATTCAATGGGGAATGTTGTAATGTCTTTCGGTTCTTTGTACTCTTTCCAATCTAAGCCATTCGCATCCGCTCTAAGTTTTGTGAAATAACGCGAAAGTTTTATCTCGTAAAATGTTTTTGCGTTAAGTGTGTGAGTATAAGAAATTATATGATATTGATTGTTATGCGTATAAACATTCGCATTATCTAAATTGTACTGAAACGGATATTGATAACCTGGACTCGGTTCGACGTATTCCAGATTCGTTTGAAGCGATTGCGAATTCTGATTGATATTGACCGATTGATTGAATGAATAGGATAATTTTATCAATGGACTGATTTTATATGTTGCTTTACCGAGCCAGAACCAACTGTTCTCTTGCCGAGGTGCAAATCGGGTTCCGAAAAATGTAGATGAGTTAAGTTGTTTCGCAGTATTTCTGATATATCCTTGAGTTATTCCATCTGAAATTCCCATGTAAAAATTTCCAAACAAACTTACAGAACCGGGAATGTTCAATCCAATCGCTGGCAGGAAAAAACTTGTAATTGGTTCAGGACCGCTCAAGCTTGCTTCAACAATATCAATGTTAAAAGTTGAAAATGAATTTTTATTAAAACCAAGATTATCTCTTTTCCAGCTGAATGACCCTTTATATTCATTCCCACCTTCTCTTGTTCTAACGTTTACAACTCCGGAAGTTGCCTGTCCGTATTCAGCATTGTATCCGCCAGTAATAACTTCAACTTCTTCGATTGATGACGCACTCAATTGAAGTCCAAATCCAGTTCCGGATAATGGATCTTGAATCGAAACACCATCCAATAAAAATGCATTTTCATAAGCGCGTCCACCGCGAATATGAATTGCATTATCAGAATAAACAACACCAGCCTGCTGTGTGACTACATCTTTCACGTTCTCAATAAGAGCGACTTCAATATCTTCTCTCGAAATTAATTTTTTGCTCTGAGTTTCTTCCACATCGAGCATTGGCTTTTCACCTACAACTACAATATCGCGGTCAAGCGTTAAAACAGTTTCTTCTAACTTTACGTTTAAAACTTTCTTCTCACCTTCCGCAATTTTCACTCCTGTGAATTGTACGAGCTTATATCCAATCAATGAAACTTCTATAGTATAGGAACCGGGATTTACATTTCTGATTGTATAATTTCCATTAATATCAGAAGCGGCACCGTAATAAGTTCCTTTAATAATTACATTTACGGCAGGAAGTGTCTCGCTGGTTTTCGCATCAGTTATTTTGCCCGATAAAGTTGCTTTCTCTTGTGCGAATAAAGATGATGAGACGAACAGCAATACTAAAACGAGAGTAAATATTTTTTTCATGGTGTGACTCCAAACTCGTCAATCAAAACTTTTCTTAGAAATTCTTTCGTGTTTGATGGAGCTCCATTGCATCGATGGAGCGGTAAACCAAGAAAGATTCTTCTTGTATCAATATCTTTGAATCCGATTATTGGATTTCCGGTCAATCCTAATGTATAAAGATTTTTTGCACCTGCAGCACTTGGAAAGAATGTTCTAATCCGCGCTACCGGAATTGTAGAGTTATCAATCGATAGCGGAGAATATCCGAGTGCAGTTCCATCTGCAGTAAGATTGATCTTTGTGTTCATTGGAATAATATTAATAGGCGTTGGACTTACGCTGTCAATCGGTAGGAAATCGCTCAGTCCGCGTGTATCGAACGTTTGTGGGAATACCATTGATAAGAGAATTTTTCCGCCTGATTCGGTGTAATTACGAACTGTCAATTGTGCAATTTCCAGTGAAGGATCATTATCAGTGTACCAAATTACAACCTTGAACAACTTAAGCATTTCCGTGAAAGTTGGATTTGTAAATTTTGGCAGCAAGACTCCTGGGGTTGTTGAGGTTTTTCCATACTTGATATCGAGTAAATCATATTTATTTTTGAGAATTCCAGAGTTGATACTGTCCATCGTAGCATTATAAAAACTCGCAGCTTGATCATTCACTCCGTAATCATCAATGATAAGAATATTCCCTTTTTGTTTCTTTACAAACCAAGCTTTACCGGTATCTGGCATTTGGATCATTTTACTGAAAGTACCGGCAATGTCTATTGCTTTAACATAAAAAATATTTTTTTCATCAAGCTTCAGATTCGGCAGCTTTATGGAGTACGGAGTACCAATCGTTGTACCAATGAACACATCGGCAGAAACTGTTGAACTTGAGAATGGAGCTTTCGCACGAATTGTAACGAATCTTGCCGAGCCTGGCAATTCAATAAAGCTCGCTGTGTCATTCAATGCGATAAAAACTTTTTGAACCGTTTCATCACCATCAACATCAGAAATATTCCATGCGAATGAAGCAACAGTAAATGTTGTCTCCGGAACTTGACTGTTCTGTTGAAATGAAACAATCGGCGGAGAGTTTTTTATCGGAAACGTAAGATGTGCAGGAGTTGGATCAATTGCACCGAAGTCGATAAACGGCTCTCCCTCATCCCATTTTCCATTATTATTTGAATCTGTAAATGGCTCGCTTCCATAGTTAATTCCGTTCACTACAACGGTTTGATCGTACTTTTTATTTCCCGCATTATCTACAGCAGCAGCCGAAAAGATATAGGAGGTATCAAGTCCTCTGATGACGAGCGAAAATGTTGAATCGTTTCGCGGTGTGAATCCATAATTTTTTTGATCCCATGAGATCAAATATCCAATTACGAAACCATCAGGATCGTCGCCCCACCAATGGACTTTCAACTTGCTGCTCTGCTGGCTTATAGTCTTTCCCGAATCCGGGTGAAGAAAGATATGAGTTTCAGGCGGTACATTTTGAACCTTTGAACCTGTTATCGATTCGGAACAGGAAATGATCAGAATCGCTGATATCAATACTGGAATGAGTATGTAATATTTTTTCATGTATCTAACAAGATATTTTAATTGTAGAGACACGCCCAGCCACAGCTGGTAAACGCGGCGTGTCTTTACTATATTATTTTACTATTTAATCAGCAGCATCTTCTTCGAGCTTGTAAATCCATCTGCAGTAATTTTATATAGATAGATTCCGCTAGACAAACCATTCGCGTTAAAGAAGTACTTATGTACACCGGGAGTTTGGAATTCATTATTCACTAATGAAACAACTTCCCTGCCAAGCACATCATAAATCTTCAAGCTTACATTTGAACTCCTCGGTAATGAATATTCAATTACGGTATTGGGATTGAATGGATTTGGATAATTTTGTTTTAGACTATATTCAATTGGGAATTCCGGATCATCTCCTACCGATGTTTGGAAGCCCACAAAGTCATCATCCTTCCGTGGGACTAATTTGTAATTACTGAATGAAAAGAAAAGTACACCAGTAAGAGAATCGAATTTATAACCAGTTTTCACCTCAGTTGTTTTGTGAGTCGGTAATGAAGTTGTCCAATTATTATGATACTTGTTAGGTCCTTCCTGAAGTTCAAGTCTAAGATCACCCGAACCATCTGTAATTAGAATTTCTCCAAAGTTGCTATTGCCTCCGCCGCCAGGACCAGGATTGCCGTCCGCATTTTCATTCGATACAGTTAGATTATTAAATTTAATCAAGACACCTTCCCATTTTTCAGCAGAAACAGTTCCTTTTGTTTTTCCGCCAATATCACCTGTAGTTTGTAATTGAGCAGCAGGAACTGAATTTCCGGATGAATGCTTAACAAAACTTGTGATCGAATCAATTGCTGTGTGAGAAAAAACTTCTCTAATTAATCCGGAAACAGAGACATCATCCCCTTTTCTTAATTCATCTCCAGTTAATCCTGCGACCCAAATTCCGCTCCAAGGACCAGTACCATTTTGAATATATGCACGGCGTGTTACAGAACCGCCATCGCCTCTTAAATCAGAAGTATCTGCTGTTACAATTCCACGCAATGTAACTCTATAATTCACATATCCGCCAAGACCATTTCCAAATGGTGCATATTGAATATCTTGAACTGTCAATGGTCTATTCAGCACTAAATAAAAATATCTTGAACGTGAAGTGTCTGTAGGATTGATAGAAGAGTTCCCTCCGTTATCTTGTGCCCAAACAAAGTAATCAACTAAAGCTGAATCCGTTACACCAGGAATAGTCGCTGTGTACGTCGTTCCGCTAGTGTTTGTCATATTCAATTCATTCAATGTTCCACCATTAACTCGGTATTTTAATTTAGCTGAAGAAATAGTTCCGTCAATGTCCGTAATTGATGCAGTTACTTGAACAGCTTGGCTTGGCGCTATAACGGCTTGATCTCTTGTGATGCTGCTTATTGCAGGCGGAATGATTGAACCGAGAACAATATCATTCGGGAAAATCGGTCTTAGGACAAATCCCTGAGAGCCGGTGCCAATGACACCGCGAATTTTATCTATTGTAGTTCCATCCAATGGTGGATCCCATGTTCGAAGTTGATGAGATCGGCGTGTAAAATATCCCGATTGATCATGAATAAATATTTTGTTTCCAGTTGCATCATTGATTGCATATGTGCCATTCGTCAAGTTGCGATCAGATGTGAAAACATTTGAGAACTCAACATACATTCCTTCATACTTTTCACCGGTGGTAAGTTGGATTGTTGTTCCAGTTGCGAATTGAGAAATTTGGACAGGAACTGCAGCTGGTCTTGCGGGTTTTGTACTCAGAAAATTTATCGAAACAGTTCTTAATACAAATATTTGTGTTTGCCTATTCGGTGTACCAAATTCACTCACTACACCAGTTATTGCAACAACTTGTGCCGAATCAAGCAAATCCATATTTGTTAATTGAGTGACACTGTCATCTTGGATAATGTTCAATCCCGCCCATTCACTCCCAAAAGCTGTATCAACAAGGTATGTTTGCCAACGGGGACCTGCCCACATAATTGGTTTTCGAGTTGTAGATGGATTGTCCAAGGTGGGAACCATCACCAATCCGACAACAGTAACCGTATCTCCAAGCTTAGAGGATGCATCGTTGCCTCCCGTTAAATCAGCTTCAGAACGAAACTGAATATCTCGGATTGAAACTGTGGGATAAGTCTGTGAATAAACGCTTGAAAAAGCTAAAACAATTAAAGAGGTGATTAAAAATATTTTTTTCATCTCTAACTCTCCTTTGTTATTATTTAATTATTAAAAATTTTCCGGTTTTAATTTTATTAGTAAGATTATCTTTCACTGTGAATAAATAAAGTCCGGTTGCAATTGCCTGATCGTTGTTTGAGATTAAATCCCAAGCATGTTCACCGCCAGACAGAATTTGATTCCCTTCTTTTGAATAAGTTTGGAACCAGCGAATATCATTTCCGCGGTAGTTTTGATCGTGCCGCAAAACTTTAACAATATCTCCTGATAATGTGTAAATGGTAATTTCACACGATTCAGGAAGATTGTAGAAATAAATTTTTCGCTGCCTTTCGCTCGGTCCATCCCAAATTGCATTAGCGTAATATGGATTTGGGTAGACTCCAATTTCTGCTTCATCTTTTGAAGTCGGCGAAGTTCCCGGTAAAACTCTTGATGCATTCACCAGCTGACTTCCCTCTAATATATCGATATTGTTTTCAGGATCTCCTTTATCAAATCCAGTAACAGAAAAAATATACTGCCAGCCATTCAACAAATTATCGAATTCGTATTTGTAATAATATTTCGTCGTATCATCTTTAAAAGTCTTTGCTGATGGTAATTGGATATAATTAAATCCTGTATTATAGCCAATATTATTTCCGGTACTGTCAAATTCTGCAATTTTGATAAAGAGCTGCTGAAGATCTTGGGCTTGAGTTAAATCAGAGCCTGCATTAGTTCTATAAATTCTATATCCTTCGAAATCTTTTTTCTTGGATAGTGGATCTATTGATTCCTCAGCGGACTTATCCCAATAAAGCGTAACCTTTCTATCTTCAGAAACAACTCTGAGATGAGGTGTAGTCGGCGGTTCGGGGAATCTGTAATTCGTGCTATAGATCAATTGCGCCCAATTTGCATTAACATAAAAATTCTTCCTCTGGATTTCTGTGTCGTAACGAGGCAAATCCGGACCATATTTTTTTGCACATATTATTGCAAACGTAACGTTTATTGAATCACCAGGATTGATTCTCGAAAAAGGACCGGTACTGATCATTACGGAACGATTGCTTGGTGTAGTGCGAAGCGGATCAATTCGATTTCTCGCAAGTGACTGCGACATTTTGTTGTATCTTTGATTATCATCCTGCGGGGCAAAGTAAATTGGATCAGAAGTATTTCTGAACTGCCAAGACTGAAAATATGCTGAATCTTTTTTTGGATTTGAACCAAGATATTTTATTCCAAGATAACTATCGCTAAAACCTGGGTCCCCGTCAAAATCAAACTCGTATGCCATTCTCATGCTGTCTATATATCCATTGCCGCCATGAGCATAAAAGGGTCCACCGGTTCTTGGTGAAGTTACGTTTGTATTGCGGACGACTGCATCTGTCCAAAGACTAACATAAACGCTGTCAATTCTTTTTGAAGAAACATTTTTGATCCAATAATTCATTATCACAAAGAAATCGGCAAACGGAAAATTCCATGCGTAGGATTCTTGCCTGACTGCTATTCCCAAGGGAATGTGATCTGGAATTGGTTCACCGGCAGCAAGCTTTGTACTTGTGTCGGCATATTCTGCTATGAAATCTTGATGACTGATCGCTTCGGGTCTATAATATTTCGAATTCAGCAAAGATGATTTTTCAATTACATAACTTTCGGCTGAGTTAGTGAATTCAAAACCTCCGCCGCGGGCACCAACGGTCGACGCATCAACTGAAGCGGTTGTTACTCGCACCTGACCATCGACAAAACCGCCGACCCACAAACCACCATCGAAAAGATGTTCAATTCCACTTCCCTTGGGATATTCACAACTCGGTTGGGCAGGCCAAAGCGTAAAACCGTGTCCATACATTCCGAAGTTTGTGATGGTAAGACCTATGTTCCCAATTTTAGTGTATTTTGAATTATCATCTTTTACGATTTTTGACAACTTCTGTGAATCATCATTAGGAATAAAACCGAGTGAAAAAATAATTATTGGAATAAAAATAATTTTGAGTTTCATGAATATTTAAAATTTAATTGATATTTCTTCACACAACTAAATATAAAAAAGCAGTACAGCTAATTCAATGAATAAGAATATTCGAGCCACCTGTCGGATTCGAACCAACGACCTGCTCATTACGAATGAGCTGCTCTACCAGCTGAGCTAAGGTGGCTTTACAATTTATAATGGAAAATGGATAACCAGTCTGCCGACAGATAAGATGGAGGATTATTCCATTTACCATCCGCCATTAAAAATATTTACTATCGATTCTTCTTTTTATGTCGATTCTTTCGAAGACGTTTTTTCCTCTTATGAGTCGACATTTTATGTCTTTTACGTTTCTTGCCTGATGGCATGATTTCTCCTTAATTAATTTTCAATGTGTTTTTAATAATTCGCTTGCTCTATGACCAACATCAGTATGCTCGCCTAATGCGATACACTTTTCAAGCCATTCCTTCGCTTTATCAACATTTCCTTTTGATAGATGCACAACCCCTAGGTTTAAATGAGCAATTTGATGCTTTGGCGATCGTTTGATCGATGCTAAAAATATCTCTTCGGCTTTATCGTAATTCTTCAATTCAAAATAACAAACTCCCATATCCACTCTTGCATCGGTATCGTTCGGTTTGAGAGCTAAATATAATTCATAATTTTTAATCGACTTATCGAATAAACCTGCATCATGAGTTAAATTCGCAAGCCGCAATAATTTCTCGGAATTCTTACTATCGGAAGCGAGTTCGGACTCTAATTGGTTTATTTCATTAAACTTTGCGAGATCAACTTTCTGCTGTTGTGCCTGCGGAATGTTCTGAACAGAAGTCGGAATAGTATTTTGTTCACTATAAACTAAAAGAATAAAAATCCCAATTATTATTGCCATAACAATAATTGAAATTACTTTCCATGTTTCTATACTCTTCTCAGCAGTTGTGGAATCTCCCAAGCTCGCACTTTTTTTCACCTTTACTTTTTTTAGAGGAGTTTCAACTCTTTGAGTGTGAGTAGTTGTCACATCACTCACAAAAACTTCCTCATCCCCAATAAAAGGAGAACCACAATATGAACAAGATCTTTCGGAATATAAATTCTCTTCTCCGCACTCACGGCATTTTTTTAATGATCTTTGAATTGTTTCTGGTTGACTGGATTCTTTAGAAATTTTGGTTCCGCATTCTCGACAAAATTTATCACTTACAGATATTTTAACACCGCATTCCGGGCACAAACTCACTTACTTACTTCTCCGATACATTATTTAATTTCATTCCTTTATCTACAATGGTTTTAAATTCTTTTGAAAACTTAAAAGTCGGGACATAATGCTCAGGTACAAAAACCTGCTGTCCGGATTTTGGATTACGAGCCATTCTGGAATTTTTCTTTTTCACTTTGAAAGTTCCGAAACCGCGGATCTCGATTCCGTGTCCTTCTTTTAATGCTGTAATTACTGTGTTGAAAAATCCTTCGACTACTGCTTCTGTCTCAAGTTTCGTTAAGCCTGTGCCTGCCGCAACTCGATCGACAATATCTGCTTTTGTCATTTTATTTACTCCTAAAAATTTAACCAAAATCTACCCAGGGCAGATCGTTTTTGATAATTTCGTATGATTAGATATTATCGAGAATCTATAACTTATTTAATTATAATAAGTTAGACGGCACAAAAATAAGTAAGCGGAAGGTGATTGTCAATTAAAATCAATCTTTTTGATATTATTTTAATTAGATAAAATTACTCCGGAGTTCCAACCGCCGCAATAAAATAACAGCAAGCCGCTGAGACTAACACAATTGAAAAACCAAATTCAACTGAGAGAAGCACTGCAAGGACAGTTGCAACTACACTTGCATATCCATTGATCCCCCAAGCCCATGGAATAATTAATGCATCCGAGTCGGATACTAATTTCAGTCCGGATGGGAATGGCATACCCATTAAAAATGCTATTGGAGAAATAATTACTAAGGTAATTAAAAGTTTGGTGAATAAATTAAATTCTAAAGTTATTAAAATTACTTCATCAATTATTATAATATAGATTAGCATCAGAATTACAATTACAAGAATCAGATGCACCAATGATTTGGATGTTAAATTCTTATATCCCGTAAAAAGACTCCCCACACCGGAGAAACACAGCATTGTGCTGATTATTATTGCAGTTGAGTAGATGTTATTTCCGAAATAGAAAATAAATTTATGTATGAAGACAATTTCAACAAGCATATATCCAAAACCTATTCCGGCGAAAAATAATAAGGTTTTTAATTTTATCGATTTTTCACCTCTGAGCCTGAGAAGTGGAAGTAAAATTAATAGGACGGAGAGCAGCAGTATAACAACAAAAGTCAGAACAACAATCACATAGCCAAGTTCAATGAAAGGTAAAGCCCTATCGCCAAAAAGTTTTGAAAGTATTGGAATGGATTTCCATTTGATGAAGTTTGAAAAATAGGGTTTATCATCAGTTGGTGCACCTATTTTGAATATATAATTTTCATCTAAATCATTTATACCATTAGCGACGATCATTTCCGATAAAGAGAAAATAGAAGTGTCCTGAAGAACATTATACTTATTTTTTTCGAAATATTTTTCACTCGCTGACCATAGCAGATCGAAAGAAAATTTTTCGCAGAATGCTTTTGTTTGATCTATTTGATTTCGATCGAAACTATTTTTTGATACAAAAAAAGTGACCATACCCCAGTTACGAATTGCTATGATGTGCCAATTCATTTTCATGATAGATTTTGCCTTGAGCATTCGAATAATAGTCGAAAAAATTTTCAATGGAGCTCGAACCGGATAATCGAGCCAGGTACTAATCATTATGATTCCACTCGGTGATAAACTTTCGAACATCTCTTGAAATGATTCGACTGTGAAAAGATATTCTTCCTGCATTGCGTACAATCCAGAGGACCCTCCAAACGTTTCGATAATCGGTAGAACTATTAAATCAAATTTTTCAGATGTACTTGCTAAATAAGACCTGGGATCTTTTGAGATGACTTCTACATTTGAACGCAAATAGATAGAGTCACTCTCTTCTGCTAAAGATGACACCATTAATTCTGCTAAAGACTCATTTGGTTCGACTGCTGTTATCTGTTTAGCGGCAGAAGTCAGTGCATGCGAAATATTTGAACCCGTACCTGGTTTAAATATCAAAACTTTTTCAGGCTGAATCAATCTGTACGCTAATTCTTGAGTAGTAAATTTGAGAAAATGCTCATCGACATAATACTTTTTCTTGTTGACCGCTCCGATAAAATCACCATTGTTAAAAATTGCATTCTTGGTTTGTATTTCATTTTTGAAGTGCAAGCTCAACCCTGGTGCGCTTCTTATTCCTTCGACGGAAACTACATTTATCAAACCATAAGGACTTGATTTAGTTAGTTCGATTTTACCTTTGGGCAGATTTAGTGTCTTACTCAGACTTTTATATTCCGAAATCTTAAGTTCAATCGGATTTATATACAATCCCACAGATATTATTAATGCAATCAGTCCAAATGAGATTAGAATTTTTTTCCGTCGCATTGGGATAAGTAAAAAACCCCCAACAACTGAAATCCACGAAACAATTACAGGTATATTGGTAGGAAGAAAATTCCACATCAAAATTATTGCAGCAACACCTCCGCAAGCCGAACCAACTAAATTGAAAAAATATAGTTTGCCAATCTTTGCTACGTGTTTTACGAATATCACACCGATTCCTAAGGCACCGAAAAAGAAGGGGAGGAAATATATTAAGAATGTGGTTAATAAAAGCAATGATTGCCTGCCGTCTACAAAAAGCAAAAACGAGTCAAATGTTCCTACAAGATTGTTCGAAAGAACAATAGATATCGAACTTGTCAATCCACTGCTAAAAAGTGCAGCTGGAATCACTAAGTCCGAATTTGATAATATCTTGTCACGATATAATGAAATAAGAGTACCGCTCGCTCCAAAACCAAGCAGAGCAATTGATATTATCATGTAAGCGTAATGATACCACTGAACAATTGAAAGAATTTGGATCAGAGATAATTGAAGTGTAATAAGAGATCCCGAAATTAAAAAAAGTGAAATGTACAGACGGCAGCCAAGAGGTTTGATATTTTCACTCTCCTCTCACAAAAGGAACAAATCTCACATGCATCAAATTTTTTGTAGAAATCTTTTCCCCTTTTTTCTCCACAAGCACGAGCGATTGAACGAGGAAAGGTGATCCAACTGGAATAATCATTCTTCCCCCATCTTTTAATTGCTTGATTAATGGAGGAGGAATAAATTCCGAAGCGGCAGTTACAACGATCGCATCAAAAGGAGCATGTTTTTCCCATCCATAATATCCATCAGCGTTTTGTGTAAGTATATTTTTATAACCTAATTTTTGCAGAGTTTCATTTGAAGAATTATGGAGTTCAGAAATAATCTCGATCGTGAAAACGCTGTCGACTATCTCGGCAAGTATGGCTGCTTGATATCCCGAGCCTGTCCCAATCTCCAGCACTTTATGAGTTTTCTTCGGTTGAATTGCTTCGGTCATGTATCCAACAATAAACGGCTGAGATATCGTCTGCCCATAACCGATTGGAACAGGTCCATCATCATATGCATCATCGATTCTGTTTTTTGGAACAAACTTGTGACGCGGGACAATTCTCATTGCAATTAAAACAGACTTATCAAATACGCCGCGTGCCTCAATTTGGAGCCGCACCATTCTTTCCCTTTTTGATTTATATGGATCGTCGTCACGAAATGATAAATTATAAGTTAAACCCAACGTCAGTGCGGCTAAGAGTAAAGATAATCGATTTTTTCCTATTCTTAACATTCATTCACTCTGCAATCCAGCGGAAATATAAAAGGAGTTTATTTTTAGTTCAATGAAAATCGGAAGTCAACGAATGGAGAAAAACGGGCTGTAACAAGTATCTGATGGATTTTGAAGGTTTGTCAGCTTAATTCGATAAAGGTTGGAACTTGCCAAATGTGAAGGTACTTCCCAATTAAATAATCCATCATCGGAAGTTTCTTCGGCAATCGAAAGTTTATGAGTGTGTTTCCTGTACAAATCAATCGCAACTGATTTTGCATCGGAGGAAACTGTCCATTGAATTTCTTTAAATGAATTATAATTCCAAATCTCTGAATATTTAGGTGAATTGATTCTTAGATGCGTTTGATCGACCTTCGGCGGTATGATGATCGTGGTACCAGTAATATTTTCCTTTTCACGGCAGGAAATAATTATCAAAAACAGAGTAATCAGAATGAGATAATTAATGAAAAATATTTTCTTAACGATCATATTCATTGTCAATCATCAATTGTCCATTTTACATTTGCAAGTCGGGGAGAGAGTCAGTCAAATGACGGAGAACCTGCGACTTTGGCGCCGAAGGCGCCACGCTCTAGCCGGGCTGAGATATTTGAAGTTCTTTCAAATACCTTGACGCTCCCCTTGCTTTTATCCTTTTTTCTTCTTTCCTCGCCTCGGCTCGTGTTAGGAATTTCTAAAAAAGATCAATTGCCGCGGTATCCAAAACAAGTCGATTTTAATTCGCCTGGATTATCTTCAAGCAAGCGACTTTCAATATTGCTGCACAGCCAGAATAGTATCGACCGGTTTTTCGATTGCGAAGAATGCAGGCATAAAACATTTGTCGGGGAGACAGGATTCGAACCTGCGACTTCTTGGTCCCAAACCAAGCGCTCTAGCCGGGCTGAGCTACTCCCCGAATAATATATTTAAACAAAATTTTAAAGAACTCTAAAGCAATCGAACATGCGACTTTGGCGCCAAAGGCGCCACGCTCTAGCCGGGCTGAGTTTATCCCGCAACTGCGGGGCTACTCCCCGAATAATTAATGTTCAATATTTCAAAATGTTTATTTGCGATTCAAATTGCGGTGCAAATTTAAGATTTCTTTTAAATAAATTCTATTAAAAAATCTTCTCCAAAAAAAAACGCAATAGATTCTATCTTTTCACATTGTAATTGAGTTCTAAAAAGATAGAATCTTTGTACATGTTAAAATGATTTTTGACGATAAGAGAATCTTTCTAGTTGAGTAATTCTAACTGTTTCAGCTTAGCGTTAAAAAATTTATTTAACGAATCAATGATCTCAGGAAGCTTTTGTTCAACTTCTACTGTTATCTTATCTCCGAAAGTAATTGCATCTTTTACTGATATGCCGCAGAGGATTATTTTGGGCAGTTTAATTTTCGAAGCTTCGAATAGTGAGAGTGAATTTGTAAAAGAAAGTGTATGGGGCGAAACGAATCGGGGGAGTTTTCCGTCTTCAAATTTTATTTCATAAACTTCGCCAATACTTTCTTCTTTTCTGAATGAATCAATTATGAATGCAACATCAAATTCAGTCAATTCATTCAGCAAGGAAAGCATATCATCAGAATGCTTGATAAGTAAACAGCCGAAAGTATAACGATTTAATTCGTATAATCCTTCGGCTGCTATTAGTCCAATTGCATCGTCAGTTAAGAGAGGATTCCCAATACCAACGATTGCAATTTTCACAAGCGCGATCTTTCGTTAAGTAAATTTCCTTTTGAATCGAATATTCGCACAACCATTGGCATTTGACCAGGCAGTGAATGGGTTGCACAACCAAAACACGGATCATATGCACGGAATGCCATTTCAATTTTATTCAAAAGTCCATCTGTAATTTCAGCACCTTTGGTAATTAGTCCGCGTGCTGCTTTATTAATCGAAAGTGATATTGGTGCATAATTATTAGTTGTTCCAACAATTAAATTGACTTTTGTAAGAATTCCTTTTTCATCAGTTGTATAATGATGCGTTAGAGTTCCACGAGGAGCTTCCACAATCCCAACTCCTTCAGAAGGAGTTTCTGATGGAATAGTTCGAATATTTGTACCGGTAATTTCCGGATCGCGGACTAAATCCAAAGCCATCTCTGCTGCACTTAATAATTCAATCACTCTTGCCCAGTGAGTAGCAAGAGTTGCATGAACGGGTTTCCCTCCAAGTGTAGAATACATTTTTTCATATTCTTCTTGAGCAAGCGGAGTTGGCATTCCATCTGCTGCATTCAATCGGCTTAATGGAGTCGCACGATAAATCCCGCTCTCTTTCCCATCGACAAATCCTTTCCATCCTACTTCTTTCAGAAATGGAAATTTCAAATAAGTCCAAGGTTCAACGTGTTCGGCAACAACATCCAAGTATTCGTTCGGTGAATATTTTACAAATTCAATTCCATCTGGATCGACTACACGAACTTTGCCGTCATAAAAATTGACTTTGTTGTTTTCGTCAACCAAACCCATGTAATAAGTCTGACTCGTAAACATGTCTGATAAAATCAAATCAACGTAAGCTTTGTTTTTAAGAACAACATCATTAAAAATTTGTAAAGTGAATTTACCGAACTCCACAAACCATTTGCAGTGCTCTTCAATTTCTTTTCGCTCTTCTTCGTTAATTCCTTTTGTGACTCCTCCGGGAATTGATGTAACTTGGTGCGTTTGTTTGCCGCCAAGAGTTTTAATAACCTGTTGAGTTCGTTTCCTCATTTCGATTACTTTGCCGCCAATCTCGAGTCCAACTTTTGCAACCACACCAAGAATATTTCGTTCTGCAGCCGGTGCATCCGGACCTACGACAAAATCCGGTCCGCCAAGAGCATAAAAGTGAGTTGTATGATCACCAGCATAAAAAACATTGTAAAGCAGTTCGCGTAATTTCTTTCCTGTTGAAGGAGGCTGGACTTTAAAAACCGCATCACATGCTTTAGCCGAGGCCATGTGATGTGCTTCAGGACAAACGCCGCAGATTCTTGTTGTGATTCGCGGCATTTCCTCAACTGGTCTGCCGACACAAAATATTTCAAATCCTCTCAATTCCGGAATCTGAAAGTATGTATTTGCGACCTCCCCATCGTCATTAACGAAGATGTCTATCTTTCCATGTCCTTCCAATCTTGTGATCGGATCAATCTTTATCTGTTTCATATTTGCTTTCTCCTTAGAATTGATGTCGGTAGTGAAAATCTATAAAACGTTCCAATCGGATCGGCTATTTGATCAAGAATTTTATCGATCTCTTCAAGTTCGTGTGCGTCAATCACAGAACTCAATGCGCTGATCATCTTTGTGCCTTGATCGTGAACATTCGGAGGCGGACCGTAACAACCTCGGCATGCGATGTTCGCTTGCGGACACAATGCGCCGCATCCATCCCGTGTCGCTGGTCCCATACAAATTAATCCTTGATCCAGCAGACATTCATTTGGATCTGGGACGATTTCGTAAGGTCTATAAAACTTTTTCAGTTTTTTCTCTTTACGTTCACGCGGGCATTCATCACAGCAAGTTTTTGTACCTGCCCCCAGAATTGAACCTGCAGGCGGAAGCTCTTTACCGCTTAAAATATATTCAATCACATTCCATATTTGTGTCGGCTGAGGCGGGCAGCCAGGAATGTAATAATCAACTTCAACCTCTTGATCCAGAGATTTGACATAATCCCACATCTCGGGAATTTCGATTTCACCTTCGGGCATTTTTGTGTGTGTTTGCGGGAAGACTCCGCCATTCTGCTTTACAGTTGAAGGAGAATCCTTATAAACCCAATCAAATATTTCTTGTTTGGATTTTAAGTTTGCCAGTCCAGGAATGCATCCTTCATAGGCACATGAGCCAAAAGCAACCAAGACTTTCGATTTCGCACGAAGCAGATGAGCTAATTCCGCATTTTCTGAATTTCTGATCGAGCCGTTGAAAAGACATATATCAATGCTTTTATCTTCCATAGCTCGAACATGGTGGTATTTAAAATCGAGTGCGACAGGCCAAAATACAATGTCGAAAGCATTCGCTATATCAAGAATTTTCTCATGAACATCGAGAACGGCTATCTCACATCCGCCGCAGCTTGCCGCCCAATATAATGCTAATTTCGGTTTAGACATTTTTTTCTCCTTTTAAATTCAATTCTGTAATGAAACAGTTTCTGATTTAAGATTTTTCACTGTCCCATTTGTCAATCTTAATGGACCGAGTTGTTTAATCTCTTCAGTGAATTCATTCACAACTTCAGCGAATCTATCCCCTTCAGATGCAGAGACCCATTCGAGTCTCAATCTTTTTGGATCAACACCAAAGGAATTCATCAATCTCTTGAGGAAGGGAATTCGTCTGATAGTCTTGTAATTCCCTTCTTGATAATGACAGTCACCAAGATGACAACCCATTACAACTACACCATCGGCTCCGAGTTCGAACGCCTTTAAAATAAATGTTGGATCGACACGACCACTGCACATTGTTCTGATAATGCGAACATTGGGTGCGGATTTTATTCGTGAAACACCTGCCAGATCGGCACCAGTATATGAAC
>Ga0194127_10001111_pt1 | contig 40450 bp, 38 predicted proteins | sample TA2KigC100mmetaG_FD_148624 | JGI IMG/M metagenome (GOLD analysis project Ga0194127, IMG submission 148624) | Freshwater microbial communities from Lake Tanganyika, Tanzania - TA2015036 Kigoma Deep Cast 100m | ecosystem: Environmental > Aquatic > Freshwater > Lake | place: Tanzania: Lake...
GCTCGCGCAGCAGCAGCACCCCGCCGTCGCTGCTCGCGTGCTCCGCGTCGAACCGGCCCACCACGGGCCGTCGTCCCAGCGGCGAAAACTCAAGCTGCGTCGCGCTACACTCTGTCTGCACAGGTCGGCCCTTTCTGTTGGCCCGTTTTGTCTTGCAACTCAACGGTTAACAGAAGTCAGCCGGCCTGTGCTCGTTTGAGTGGTGAGAAATCCAGGCTAGGAATCACCGTCGTCGAAGCCGCCGGCAATGGGAGCGTCGATCTCGACGCTCCGGCTTGCGGCGGCGTGTTCGACCGGGCGGTCGGAGACAGCGGCGCGATTCTGGTGGCTGCGGGATCGGCCGCCTCGCACGCGCCCCTCTCTTACTCGACCCACGGCGGACGCGTCGATCTCCAGGGAATCGCCGAGGGCGTCGTGACGCTCGGCGGTGGAGGTCTGTTCGGCGGGAGCGACCCGTTGCAGCGCTATCAGTCGAGCTTCGGCGGCTCGTCTGCCGCTTCGGCGATGGTTGCCGGCGTGGCGCTCGCCGTCCAAGGCCAGAGGCGCGTGGGAGGTCATGCGCCGCTCGAGCCGCTGGAGCTGCGCGATCTGCTGGTCGAGACGGGCACGCCGCAGGCTCCCGATCCACGTCTGATCGGGCCGCTTCCCGACCTGGCCGCGGCATCGGCGGTCGGCGTGCCGGCGCCGCGGATCACGGCGCTCTCGGCGAGCTGGACGCTCGCGCTCTGCGCGCTGCTGTGGGTCGCGGTCGCGACGCGCGCCAGCGCGCGCTGCGCTGCCGGCGGCTAGAGCGCGCGGTCTCGCGGTCGGTCGGCGTCCGCCAGGCGGGCCTCGAAGCCCTCGAGCGCCGTTGCGAGTCGCTCGAGGTTCTTGTTCAGCGCCTCGAGGTCGCCGCGCGTGGGCAGATCGGCGACGTGCAGCACGCGCTCGACCGCGGCGTGAACGGTCTGCGTGATCTCCGAGGAGTCGAAGCGCGGGCCGTCGCCGGGAGTGCGGATCCAGCGCCTCACGTTGTCGCGCATCTCGTTCAGGTTGGTCTCGACGTCTCCGACTCCCCGGCGCACCAGGCTGTAGAGCGCGTCGCCGCCGCGCTGGATCAGCTCGGTGAGCAGCGTTCCGGAGACGGCGGGATCGCGATCGCCGCGATTCTCGCGCTGGTCGTCCACCAGGATCTGCGACAGGACGATCGGCGTGATCTCTTCGCCCGTCTCGTTGTCGATCACGCAGATGTCGTGACCCTCGCGCACGAGCTCGGAGATCCCTTTCAGCGTGATGTACCGGCTCGACTCCGTGTTGTAGAGCTTCCGGTTCGCGTAGCGCTTGATCAGGATCGCCATGATTTTCGAGTATCCCACCGGCCCCTGGGTCGGTCAAACCCGCCCCCATCTCGTTCTCGTCTCGCGTGGACGTCCGGTGCGATGGCATCGGAGAGCGCCGCGAAGACCTCGCGCACGCGCTCGGCCGCCGGATCGCGGCCGGCGCGTTCTGCCCAGCGCTTCTCCTCTGCGCGCAGCGCCTCGCGCAGGCGCTCGAGCGAGGGGGCGGCGCCGCCGAGCAGGCTGGCTCCGGACGCGAGCGCGAGGGCGAGCTCCTGCGCGGAGCGCACCAGATGCTCGAGCGCGCGCCTGCCCGAGTCAGGCATCGCCGCGCTCCGCAAAGATCATCCCGACCATTCGCCCGAGCGCCGCGAGCTCGTGCACGTCCTCGCCGAAGAGCGGCACCGCGCGCACCGCCTCGGCCGGGAGCGGAAGCGCCTTCTCGAGGCGCTCGCGCACCGAAGCGTCGCGGAGCGCAAGCGCCGCCTGCGCGCGCGTCGCCGCGACCAGTGCGCTCGCGCTCGCCGGCGCGTCCAGGTCGGGCGCGGCCTCGCCGAGCGCGCGCGTGAGCCAGGCGATCGCGCGCTCCACTTCGCCGTCGTCGTCGGCCGGCGGCTCGCCTGCGCCCGGCCAGACGTGCACCCGATTCAGCACCAGCCCGACCAGCGCGATTCCCTCCGCCTGAAGGCGCAGCCAGAACGTCTCCGCGCTCTTCGCCTGCTGCAGATCGGGCCCCGAGACCAGCACGAAGCCGCAGCTGGGATCGCGAAGCAGACGCGCGACCTCGTGCGCCCGTTCGGAGAAGCCGCCGAGCATCTCCTCCATCGCGAGCAGGAACTCCGAGATCGCGGTCAGGAACTCGAGGCCCGTGATCCGCTCCAGGCCCTTCAGGACCAGCTCCGAGCCGGAGCGGAACAGGCGCAGGCTGGCCCGTCCGACGACCGCGGCCGGATGCAGGAGCGTGGTCAGGAACTGGCTCTCGAGAAAGCCAGCGAGTCTTCGCGGCGCGTCGAGGAAGTCGAGCGCGTGCGATGCGGGGGGCGTGTCGAGCACGATCAGATCGTACCCCCCCTCGACGTGAACCTGGCGCAGCTTTTCCATCGCGGAATACTCGCGGCTGCCTCCGAGCGCGTCGGTCAGGTTGCGGTAAATGGGATTCGCGAAGATCCGCTCGCGCGACGCCGGATCGGCGGCGAAGCGCTCGACCAGCTCGTCGAAGGTGCGCTTGGTGTCGAGCATCATCGCGGCGAGCGTTCCCTCTCCGGCGACGCCGGCCTCGCGCAGACGCTCGCGCGGCACCTCGCGCGGAACGTGGTCGAGCGCTCCGGTGCCGAGCGCGTCGGCCAGGCGGCGAGCGGGATCGATCGTCATCACGAGCACGGACTTCCCTGCGCGCGCGCCGGCCAGCCCGAGCGCCGCCGCGACGGTGGTCTTGCCGACCCCGCCGGTGCCGACGGTGACGAGGATCCGGCGGTCGAGCCAGCCGGCAGGCTTCACGCCCCGACCTCGGCTCGCGATCGCGCGAGCTCGGCCTCGAGGCTGCGCGCGAGCGCCGCCACGCCGGTGGGGTCGTCGACGCCCCGCGCGAGCCAGGGCAGGGCGATCGGCGCGACGCCGAACTCGCGCTCGAGTCGCACGAGATGGCCCGCCTGCATCCGTGCGCGCGCCAACCGGTAGCGCGCGGAAGCACAGAGCGTGACCGGGTCGACGAGCGGGGACGGCGCGCCCGCGGCGTCGAGCTTCGCGACCATGCCGAGCACGCGTTCGGCGTCGCGCAGGTCGAGCGGCGGCTCGACGCCATTGGCGATCACCGGGCCGAGCGCGAGTCCGAGCTCGCGGATCCGCGCGCTGAGCTCGAGCGTCTCGTTCACCGGCAGCTCCTCGAGCAGGCTCACGATCAGCACGGCCGTCCGCGCGGCGTCGGTGAGCAACGCCTGAACCAGATCGGTGTTGCGGCGCAGTGGACCGAGCCTCACGGTGTCGAGGATCACCTTCGGGGCCGAGAGCAGCGAGAGCCCGTGACCGGTCGCGGGCGCGTCGATCACGATCAGCGGCCAGACTGGGGCTCCGCGCGAGTCCTCCCGCGTGACCAGGTGCCAGAGCTTCCCGAGCGTGATCAGCTCGCGCCAGCCGGGCGCTGCCTCCAGGAAGCGCTTGAAGCCCGCGTTGCCGACGATCCCGCGCGCCAGCGCGCGCACGCGGATCTGCAGCTCGAGGTACTCGAGCAGGGCGTCTTCGGGGATCAGCCTGAGCGTGAACAGGTTTGGCGCGGCGCGGAGCGGATCGCGGCGGGGCTCGCCCGTCGCGCGTGGGGGGCCCTCGCAGAGCAGGTCCGGCAGAACCGACGCGTGTCCGAGCTCGACGACCAGCGTCTTTACGCCGGTGTCTGCCGCCAGCCGGCCGAGCGCGGCCGCGACGCTGGTCTTGCCGGTGCCTCCCTTGCCCGTGACGAGCAGGAGACGACGCGCGAGAAGCTGCGCGATCAGGTCCGTCATCGTCGCTCCTCAAGCGGCGCGCCGCGCCCGCCGACCCGGAAGTGGGGCCCCCGAATGACCGTAGAGTGCGAGAACTGCAACACGCGTTTCCACGTCGCCGACGCGCGCATTCCGGCCAAGGGTGCGCGGGTTCGCTGCTCGCGCTGCCACCACCGATTCCACATCACACCGTCGTCCGCTCCACCCAAGCAGCCGAGCGCCGGGGCACAGGGTAGCGCGGAGGAGCCGGTTCTCGGGGGCGAGGCCTCGCGCGAGGAGGATCAGCTCGACCATCCCGAGTTCATCTTCGACCGTCCCGACACCGGACGGACCCGACCGGGGCGAGCCGCGGCGCTCGAGTCGGAGTTCGCGCAGACGCGGCCCGTGCAGCCTCACCTCGCCGAGCCTCCCGAGCCGGCGACGCCCGCGCCCCCGCGGGAAGAGCACATCGTCTCGAGCGGCGGAGTGACCGCCCAGCAGCTTCTCGACGACGGCGCTCCAGACCTGCCGACCGGTCGCCTCGAGATCGCGGGCGCGCTCGGCGAGACCGACAGCATGATCGGCAGCCCCGACGACGGTGCGGCCTCTTCCGCTCGGCCCGCGCCGGCCGACGACCTGATCGATTTCGACGCGCCGGTCGAGAGACTCGCGCCGCCCCGTCCCGGATCGGCGGACATCGCGGCGCTCGCGGCGGAGCTCGGCGAGGACGAGGACACCTCTCTCTCCGACTGGGATCCCCTCGCCACACCCGCGTCCGCGTCGACCGCGATTCCGGCCGACGAGCCGCTCGCGCCGGTCGCCCCGAGTCCCAAGCCCGCAACCTCGAGCCCGGCGCCGCGTCCGAAGCGCCGCGCCCTTGCCGAGACGCCGGCGTTCGATCCCGAGGCCGCCGGCCCGATCGGGCTGGTACTGCGGGTCGCCGCTGCGATCGTCGGCCTGGCGCTGCTCGCCGGAGCCGGGCGGCTCCTCTGGCTGCAGCGCGACGTCGCCGACTTCGCCCCGGAGGTCGTTCAGGCCGCCGGCTGGATCGCGGCCGATCTCGAGACCTTCCTCGCGCGAAGCGGCGACGGCGAACGCGTGGTCGTGGTTCGCGGCAATCTGTTTCCGGAAGGGTCCGCCCCGCCTCCGGACGTCGAGGTGCGGCTGATCGGGGGCGACGGCGAGGCGTTGGTGGCCTCGCCGCGAACCTGGCTGGAGCGGATCGACGACGCCGAGATCTCGCCGGAGCGGCTCGCGATCCGGCTGGCCGGAAGCGGCGGAGAGATCGGCGCAATGGGAGAGCTGGTGACCGGATTCACCGCCGTGATCGCGGATCCTCCCCCGGGGGTGCGCCGGATCGAGGTCAGGCTCAGCGCGCGAGAGCGAGCGCCCACCGGAACCGCCACGGCCGACGCGCCGCCTGCGCCGGCCGCGCCGCCCGCCCTGGAGCCCGCGACCGAGACGGCCGCTCCGGGCCCGGTCGAGCTCCCGAGCGCCGAAGCGCCGGCCGACGTCCTTCCCGCCGCACCTGCACCGGAATAGCCTGGCGGCTACTCGCCCTTCTTCTCGTCGCCTTCCTTGGGCGTGACGTCGATCGCGGTCGGCTCCTTCAGCGCGCCGCGGAAGTTCTTGATCCCCTCGCCGAGGCCCTGGCCGATCTGCGGCAAGCGTGTGGCCCCGAAGATCACGATCACGATCACCAGGATGATCAGAAGCTCGGTCGCGCCCAAGCCGAACATGAACGGGAGATTCGGCGACCTCCGAGTTGAAGTCAACCAAGCGAGTCGAGACACTGCGCGCGATGAAGCCCGCCATCTTCAAGGCCTACGACATCCGAGGTCTCTATCCCGAGGAGCTCGACGCGGCCGCGGCGCTCGCGATCGGGCGGGCGCTCGCGCGCAAGCTCGGGCCGGGTCCGGTCGCGGTCGGCTTCGACATGCGCACCAGCGCCCGCGACCTGCACACGGCGCTCGTCGCCGGGCTTCGCGGCGAGGGCTCCGACGTGATCGACGTCGGCCGCGTCGCCACGCCGATCCTCTACTTCGCGACGACGACGCTTCGCGCGGTGGGCGGCGCGATGATCACCGCCTCGCACAATCCGGGCGCGTACAACGGCTTCAAGCTGTGCGGCCCGAACGCCGCGCCGATCGGGATCGAGTCGGGGCTGCGCGAGATCCGGGACGTCGCGCTCGGGCTGCACGGCCAGCCGGCGCCCGCCCCGCGCGGAACGCTGCGAAGCGAGGACCCGAAGCCGCGCTACTACGACACGCTGCTCGAGCTGTTCCCGTCGCGGCCGCGCCTGCGGGCCGTGATCGACGCGGGCAACGGCATCGCGGGCGAGGCGTACTCGGGCCTGATCGACCGATTGCCGCTCGAAGCGCGGCGCCTGTACTTCGAGCCCGACGGCCGCTTTCCCAATCACGAGGCCGACCCGCTCAAGCACGAGAACCTCGCGGACCTGCGCAAGGCGGTGCTCGAGGATCGCGCGGACCTCGGCATCGCGTTCGACGGCGACGGCGATCGCGCGGTTTTCGTGGACGAGACCGGCGAGGTGATCCCGGCGGATCTTCTCACCGCGCTCTTCTGCGAGGTGATCCTCGAGCGCAAGCTGCTCGGCGCGGGAGCGCGCGCCGCGATGCTCTACGACCTGCGCTCCAGCCGCGTCGTGCCCGAGACGCTGCGCGCGCGCGGCGCGGTGGCGATCCGCAGTCGCGTCGGCCACGCGTTCATGAAAGCGGTCATGCGCGAGCGCGGCGCGTGCTTCGGCGGCGAGCTCTCGGGTCACTACTACTTCAACTTCCCGTCGGGCTACATCGGCGACGACGGCGCGGCCGCGATGATGCTCCTTCTCGAGGCCATCGCCGTGCGCGGGCTCCCGCTATCGAAGCTCTGGCGGCCGTACCGGCGCTACCGCCAGAGCGGCGAGATCAACCGACGGGTCGCCGACGTTCCGGCGACGCTCGCGCGCGTGCGCGCGGCGCACGCGGCAGGCGACGCGGACGAGCTCGACGGGCTCACGGTCAGCTATCCCGACTGGTGGTTCAACCTGCGGCCGTCGAACACCGAGCCGCTTCTGCGCCTGAACCTCGAGGCCCCGAGCGACGCCGAGGTCGCCGCGAGGCGCGACGCGCTGCTCGCGCTGATCGAGGGCTAGCGTCTCGCGCCCGGGATTCCTCGCGGGCCCCGACGTGCTGCGGCGCGGCTTCGCTCTGCTCTGCCGCGAGCGGTCGCTCTGGCCCTGGGCGATCCTGCCGCTGCTCTCGAGCCTCGCGGCGTTCGCGCTCGCGATCTGGGCCTTCACCGCCAATCTCGACGCGATCGCGGCACCGCTCGAGCGCGCGCTCGACCCCGGCGAGCCGGAGGCCTGGTGGGGCTGGGCCTGGGCCGGGCCGCTGCTGGTGCTCGCGCTGCTCGTTCGCTGGCTCCTGCTCGCCGCGCTCGGCGTCGCGATCTATTTCCTGTTCACGGTACTCGGCGGCGTGATCGCGGCTCCGTTCCTCGAGGTGCTCTCCGAACGAGTCGAGCGGATCGCGACGGGCGCGTCCGCGCCGTCGGACTCGGGACTCGCGGCGCTCGCCCGCGGCGCAGTGCGAAGCATCGTCGAGGAGGGCAAACGCGCGGCCTTCTTCGTCTCCGTGCAGATCGGGCTGCTGCTGCTCGGCCTGATCCCGGGCGCGCAGCCGATCGCGGCCGCGGCGAGCCTCGTCTTCACGGCGCTGTTCCTTCCGCTCGACTACACCGCGCACGCGCTCGACCGGCGCCGAGTCTCGTTCCGGCTGCGCCGGCGCTGGATCTTCGGGCACCCGGCCGAGATGCTCGGCTTCGGAGGCCTCGGGCTCGCGCTCTTCTTCGTGCCCGGTCTCTCGTTCCTGTGCCTGCCGTGGCTGGTGACTTCCGGCACGCTGCTCGCGCTCGAGCTCGGCCCGCCGGAAGAGCGGCCGCCGGCTCCGTGAATCGACGTACGGCGCGGCTCCGCTCAGGCGCGCGAAGCGCGCTCGGCGACCTCTCGGAACCAGCTCGGGCTCGGCGTCGGGTCCTTCGCGATCGCGACGTGCGCGATGCCGCTCGGCGCCGCGAGGAATCCGCGCGCGAGCTCTGCGCCCAGCCCGACACCGACGAACGTCACGCGCGACGCGTCGAGCTCCGGATCCGCCGCGACGAGCGCGAGCACCGCGGCGAGATCTGCGGCGACCTGTTGCTCGAGCTCCGGCCGGAGCCGCGCGGCGAGCGGGGTACGCGCGTCCAGCGCGAGCGCGCTCAGCTTGTCGCTCCTTCGCGCGCCGCAGAGCGGCAGGTCGAAGCTGATCAGCGCCGCCGTCGCGCTGCACGCCAGTGCCGCGCTCTCGGCGAGCGCGGAGCTCGCGCATCCATCGGGTCCGGCCAGCCGGATCACCGGGTTCGGGCCGGGGTGCGCGGGTCGGATCACGTAGCCGTGCACGCGGTCGCCACGCGAGAGCAGACTCCAATGGGTCTTCGCGCCCTCGCGCCTCGTCGCAAGCCCCGGGACGCCCGCGTTCGGATCCTGCGCAGCGACGCGGCGCATCAGGCCGCGAGCCGCTGGCTGAGTCGCTGGCACAGCGCGCGAAGACTCCGACCCGTCGCGCTCTCGTCCTCGAGCGCGTGCAGCGATTCGCCGCGCAGCAGGGAGCGATAGCTCTGCTCGTCGCGCGCGAGCTCGCCGAGCAGCTCGATTCCGACGCCGTACTGGCGCCGTGCGGCCGAGGAGAGCCGCGCGATCAGGTCGGCGGCCGCGACCGGGGAGTCGGATCCGACCACCAGCGCCAGCACGCGGCGGCCGGCGAGCGCCGGCGCGAGCTCGCGAAGCAGGCCCAGCGCCCGGCCCAGGCCCCAGGCGGCGAGCTCGACCGGGAGCAGCACGCCGTCGATTCCGTCCGCGGCGATCCGTCCGAGCATCGCGCCGATTCGCGCCGGGCGCTCGACCGCGATCGCGGGCACATCGTCCGAAATCGCGGCCAGCGCCACGGCCGGATCCGCGCAGACCTCCCAGCTTGCGCAGCGAACGCGGGGGACCAGGGGCGAGGCAGGGAACGAGCTGATCACGCGAGCCGGCCGGCCCGCGGCGCCCATTCCACCGGCGAGCTCGAGCGCGAGCGCGCAGGAGAGCGGCCGCTCCGGGTCCGCCGGCAGGCAGTAGCGGGGCGCGCGCGAGGGCTGCGCCAGCGGCGGCGTCGCTCGCGCTCGCGCGGCCTCGCGGGCCTCCCGCTGCTCCTCCTCGGAGATGAAGTAGTGGAGAACGTCTCCGAGGTTCCTGCGCGCCAAGGCCGGCTCTCGTGCTAGCTGATGATGAGCACCGAGTTTACACCGCCAGCCGGACCCTCGACGCGTCGCGGGTTGCTCGGATCCGGCTGCCACTCGCCGTCGACGAAGTAGCGGTACTGGTACACGCCCGGCCCCAGCCGTACGACCTTCTCCCAGGTGCCGTTCGGACCCAGCCGAGTCTCGACGCCCTGGTCGGGAATCCAGTTGTTGAAGTCGCCGGCGAGCTGGACCTCGTTCACGTTGGGGTTCTTGAACGTGAAGACCACGCCCTTGGCCGCCGCGGAGGCCAGCTCGATCGGATCGGGCTTTGCGGCCGCGGGCTTCGCGGGCTGCTGCTCCTCTTCGCGGTCGTAGAGGACCTCGAGCGCGAGCGACATGTAGTCGACGAATCCGTAGGAGCGGCGGTCGAGCTTCGCGATCGGAATGCCGCGCTGCGCCGCCTCGCGCAGCCGCACGTTGGAACGGATCACCGTGTCGAAGACCAGATCCTTGTAGGTCTCGCGGATCTCGGCGAGCGCGCGCTTCGCGAAGCGCGTTCGCCCGTCGAAGAGCGTCGGCAGGATGCGGATCTTGAGCGAGTGTCCGATCCGATCCTCGAGCAATCCGATCGTCTCGAGCAGCTTGCCCACGCCGTGCATCGAGTAGTAGCTGGTCTCGAGCGGGATGATCACCTCCTGTGCCGCGCGAAGCGCGTTGAAGGTCAGGATCCCGACGTTGGGCGGACAGTCGATCAGCACGAAGTCGTAGCGCTTCTCGAGCTTTGCGATCGCCGCGGCCAGCCGCTCGGTGCGCCCCCGCGCTCCTTCCGCGCCGAGCTTCTGCTCGAGCGCGGAGAGGATCACCCCGGAGGGTGCGACGTCGAGGTTCTGAGAGGCGTTGGTGATCACCTCGTCGAGCTTCGCGCCCGCGCCGTCCGGCTCCGAGAGCACTTCGTACAGGTTCTCGTCGACCTCTTCGGGGTCGACGCCGAGGCCGAGCGTCGCGTGCGCTTGCGGGTCCATGTCGATCACGAGAACCGAATGACCTTCGGCCGCGAGACACCCGGCGAGACTCACCACGCTGGTGGTCTTGCCGCAGCCACCCTTCTGGTTCATCACCGCGATGCAGCGCATGCCTGTCCCTCCTCTCTACGAGACAGAGATCCGAATGGGGGCGTACCACGACGAGCGGAGGAGCGGCAGGGGAAACAGCGGTTCCGCGCCCCGCGGGTCATGCACGGGTGCACCGCTTGATTCCGACGAGGCAGATCGCGAGATCTCCCTCAACTTCCCCACCCCCATTCGAACCGATCGAAACGTAGCAGCAGGAGAATCCGATGGCCAACTCCGAACAGGCGCGCCCGGCGCGAATCGGCGTGCTCGACCTGGGCTCGAACACCGTGCTTCTGCTCGTGGTCGACGCGAGCGGCCGCGTGATCCGCGACGTGGCGCGCATCACGCGTCTCGGACAAGGCGTCTTCGCCAGCTCCTCGCTCGCGCCCGATGCGGTCGCGCGCACGCGCGCGGCGATCTCGGAGCTCGCGAGCCTGGCGCGCGCGGACGGGGTCGATCGCCTGGTCGCGGTGGGCACCGAGGCGCTGCGCCGCGCGCGCGACGGAGCCGACTTCCTCGCGCGGCTGGTGAGCGAGGGGTGGATCGACGCCGCGCGGCTGCTCTCGGGCGAGGAGGAAGCCGAGCTCGCGATCGAGGCGACACGGCGCAGCGTCGGCGCTCACGCGGCGGCGCTTGCAGTGATCGATGTCGGCGGTGGTAGCACCGAGATCGCCTGGCGCGCGCGCGCCGACGCGCCGATCGCAGCGCTCTCGCTGCCGCTGGGAAGCGTCCGGCTCTCCGAGGAGCTGCTGCCGCGGCATCCGGTTCCCGACGCGGATCTCGCGCGGGTCCGCGCTCGGGTCCGGAGCGCGACGCAGAGGCTTGCGCTGGCGCTGCCGAACGGATTGCCGTCCGGCTGCGCGGTGGTCGCGGTCGCGGGCACCGCGACCACGCTCGCCGCGCTCGAGCTCGCACTCGAAACCTGGGACGAGTCTCGGGTCGAGGGAATGGAGCTCGGCACCGGGACGCTCGCGGCGTGGATCGAGCGCCTGGCACGGCTCGGTGTCGCGGAGCGAGCGCGGCTGCCGGGGCTCGATCCCGGACGCGCGGACGTGATCGTCGCCGGGCTCGTCGTGCTCGAAGGGGTGCTCGACCGGCTCGGCGCGAGCCGCTTCACCGTCTCGGGTCGCGGCGTGCGGCACGGCGTGGCGCTCCGCGCGCTCGCTGGCGAGAGGGTCATTTGATAACGTCGGAGTGCCGGTGAAACAGACAGTTCTGGTCGTCGTCGGTCCGGACGGGCCGCGGCCCTTCATGCGCGGGATTCTGGTGCAGTCGTTGGTCTCGCGCGGCGTGCCATTCGATGTCGCGCTGGAGACCGCGACGGCGATTCGCGACCGCGTTGCCGCCAAGCGGCAGGTGCTGGTCGGCGAGCTCTCGAGGCTCGTCGACGAGCTCCTCGACGACCGCTACGACCTCGATTCGCCGCCCATCCTCGCGAGCGCCGAGCCGCCGCGCGTGCTCGAAGAGACCGGCTCCGGCAGCCCCTTCTCGAAGGGAATCCTGGCCGTCTCGCTGATGGGCGCGGGTCTCGAGCCGGACGAAGCGCACGACGCGGCGCGCGAGATCGAGGCGCGACTCCTGCGCCAGGGTCTGCCGCACATCGACCGCACGGAGCTGCGCGACCTGGTCGCCGAGACGCTCGAGCGCACCCACGGCGAAGGGCCGGCCAGCCGGTATCGCATCTGGCGCGAGGCTCGCGACGACGGCAAGCCCAGCCTGGTGCTGCTCGGCGGAGCCACCGGCTCGGGCAAGACCTCGATCGCGATCGAGGTCGCGCGGCGGCTCGAGATCCCGCGCGTGATCGGCACCGACTCGATCCGCCAGATCATGCGGCTGATGTTCTCTCCCGACCTGATGCCGGAGATCCACTCCTCGACCTTCGACGCGCACCTGCGGCTCGCGCGCGCGGCCACGCCGGCCGCCGAGCCGGTCGTGGTGGGCTTCCGCGAGCAGGCGCAGAAGATCGCCGTCGGCGTGCACGCGCTCTTCGACCGGGCCGTCGAGGAGAACACCAGCATGCTGATCGAGGGCGCGAACCTGGTTCCGGGAATGCTCGACCTCGAGCGCTATCGCGATCGCGCGCACGTCTCGTTCATCATGACCGGAACGCTCGACCGCGAGGCGTACCGAAGCCGGTTCTCGACCCGCTCCGCCAAGGCGCGCGGCCGCTCGGCCGATCGCTACCTGGAGCACTTCGACGACATCCTGACGATCCAGAACTACCTTCTGGCCGAAGCGGAGCGCCACGCGCTTCCGATCGTCGACAACGTGCACTTCGATACCGCCGTGGTGTCGGTGATCCGCTCGGTGATCGCGACGCTGCCGCCGGCACGAGCGAGGGGTCAGGAGGGGGAGGCGTGCTAGGCGTGGGATTTCGGATCGGGCTCTGCGCGCTGGCCCTCGCGCTCTCGGCGTGCGGGACGCTCAGCGTCCAGGAAGAGAAGCAGATGGGCGCGCAGGCGCAGTCCCAGCTGCGCAAGCAGCTCACCTTCGTGCGCGACCCGGTCACGGTGAGCTACGTGCGCAAGCTCGGCGAGAACCTGGCCGCCGCGGCGCGACCGTCGCCGTTCGAGTTCCGCTTCTACGTCGTCGAGGACGAGACGCTGAACGCCTTCGCGATCCCGGGCGGGGCGATGTACGTGAACACCGGCCTGATCCAGGCCGTCGACAACTCCGCCGAGCTCGCGGGAGTGCTCGCCCACGAGATGGGGCACGTCACGGCGCGTCACGTCGCGCAGATGGCCAACCGCAGCCGCAACACCGGCTTCGTCGCGAACATCTTCTACATGCTCGTCGCGATCCTGACCGGCAACCCGTACCTCGCCAACGCGGGCGGGCTCGCCGGCTCGGTCGCCGGTCAGGCGTACATGAACACGTACACGCGCGACGCGGAGCGCGAGGCGGACGCGCTGGCGGTCGAGACGCTGGTTCACGCGGGCTGGAATCCCGAGGCGCTGGTCACGATGTTCGAGACGCTGAAGAAGGAGTCGGGCGGATTCAGCGGACCGCAGTTCCTCTCCAGTCACCCGGCCACGGACGAGCGGATCGCCAACGTGCAGCGCGACATCGCGAAGTATCCGGGCACCGCGAAGCTCCGGCTGGACGACGGCAAGCTCCCGATCATCCAGGAGCGGCTGAAGCTGATCGTGGGCACCGATCGGGAAGAGTCCGCCGACGACGAAGAGGGTGAATCGGACGAGGAATAGGGCCCGGGCGTACAATTTCCGCGCTGCAGGGGAATGCGGCCGGAGGCGTGGGAGAGTGGGACGACCTGAACGGCTCGGCGAGCTTCTAGCGTCGGGCTATCGACCGCGCAGCGTGCGAGAGGAGCTGCGCGCGAACCTGATCGCGCGGATCCGCGCCGGGCAGCCGCTCTTCCCGGAGATGATCGGCTACGCGGATTCCGTCGTGCCCGCGATCGAGAACGCGATTCTCGCGGGCCACGACATGATCTATCTCGGCGAGCGCGGGCAGGGCAAGAGCAAGATGATCCGCAAGCTCGTCGAGCTTCTCGACGACTGCGTACCGATCATCGCGGGCAGCGAGGTCAACGACGATCCCTGCGCGCCGATCAGCCGCTGGGGCCGCGATCGGGTCGAGAAGGAGGGCGATGCGACGCCGATCGAGTGGATCACCCGCGCCTCGCGCTACGGCGAGAAGCTCGCCACGCCCGACGTCTCGATCGCCGACCTGATCGGCGAGATCGACCCGATCCGGGTCGCCGAGGGGCGCTACCTCGCCGACGAGTCGACCATCCACTACGGGCTGATCCCGCGCACCAATCGCGGCATCTTCTGCATCAACGAGCTGCCCGACCTGGCGGAGAAGGTGCAGGTCGGGCTGTTCAACGTGATGGAGGAGCGCGACTTCCAGGTGAAGGGCTTCAAGGTCCGGCTTCCGCTCGACGTGCTCGTGGTCGCCAGCGCCAACCCCGAGGACTACACCCGTCGAGGTCGCATCATCACCCCGCTGAAGGACCGCTATCAGGCGCAGATCCGCACGCACTACCCGCCCACGCGCGCGCTCGAGATCGAGGTCATGAAGCAGGAGCGGCGCAAGCCGCGCACGCAGGCGGTGCCGCTCTGGATTCCGGGCTTCCTCGAGCAGATCGTCGCCGAGCTCACGATCCAGGCGCGCAAGAGCGCCGACATCAGCCAGGTCTCCGGCGTCTCGGTCCGCGCCTCGATCGCGAATTACGAGACGCTGCTCGCCGCCGCGGAGCGACGCGCGCTCCGGCTCGGCGAGGACGAGGCGGTTCCGCGACTCACCGACCTGCCGGGGCTGCTCGCGTCGATGGGTGGCAAGGTCGAGCTCGAGTACGCGGGCACCGACACCCACGAGTCCGAGATCCTGGACAACCTGGTGCGGCGCGCGGTGATCGAGGTCTTCGGCGAGGTCTGCGCGGCGTTCGATCTCGACGCGGTCGTGCGCGCGTTCGAGGACGGCTGGAAGGTCGAGGTCGGAGACGAGCTGCCCTCGCGCGAGTACGCCGACGGCCTCGACCAGATCGCGGGCCTGCGCAAGGCGGTCGAGCAGCTCGGCTGTGACTCGAGCCCGGCGCGGATCGCGGCCGCGGTGGAGTTCGTGCTCGAGGGTCTGCACCTTTCGAACCGACTCAACCGCGAGACCTCGGGCGACCGCGTCGTCTACGGCTAGCGATGCCGAGGCTGCGCTACAGCCGCTGGGACGGCACGCAGCGACCGTTCTCGCTCGCCGCGGAGGCCGCGCTCGACGAGCTCGCGCGCCACCTCATGGAGGGAATGAGCGTCGACGAGGCGCTCTCCTGGATGCGCTACCAGGGCTTCGAGCTCGCGGGCCAGAACTTCCGGGTGATGGGCGTCGAGGAGCTCATGCAGCAGCTGCGCCAGAAGGCGCGCGAGCTGATGAGCGGCCGCAACATGGACCAGGTCTTCGACGAGCGCTGGCAGAAGCTTCGCGACGCGCTCGACCGCGAGCAGGCGGCGCTTCGCGACCGACACGGAGACGAGTCACGGCGGCTGAACGAGTTCCGCGATCGCCGCGAGCCGCTTCCCAAGCGCCTCTCCGAGGCGCTGCGCCGCTTCGAGAGCCACGAGTGGGAGGATGCCGAGGCCGAAGCCGCCTACCGCGAGCTGCTCGAGGAGCAGGAGGAGATCCGCGCGCTCGAGGACTTCCAGGCGCGAAACCGCCAGCAACTCCGCGGCGGACGCAGTCTCGGCTACGACGAGGCGCTCGAGCTGATGCGCCAGGTCGAGCGGCTGGGCCAGATGGCGCGAAACCTGCTCGAGGGGAACTTCGAATCGATCTCGCTCGACGAGCTTCGCGAGCTCGCGGGCGAGGAGGGCGTCGAGTCGCTGCTGATCCTGCGCGATCTGCGCGGGCGGCTCGAGCAGGCGGGCTACGTTCGCGACGGCTCGGGGGGACTGGAGCTCACGCCGCGCGCGATCCGGCGCATCGGCGAGCTCGCGCTCGACGACATCTACGGCGCGCTGAAGCGAGGCGCGCCGGGCGCGCACGCGACCGTGCACCGCGGCGGGGGCCCGATCACGATCGAGCGCAGCCGGCCCTACGTCTTCGGCGAGCCGGCGAACATCGACGCGGTCGCCACGGTGCGCAACGCGCTGCTACGAGACCCCGCCAGCGCCAGCGTGCCGGTCTCGATATCGCCGCAGGACCTCGAGGTCTGGGACACGGACCAGCAGACCGACACCACGACGGTGCTGCTGCTCGACATGAGCTGGTCGATGTCCTGGTCCGGACGTTGGCCCGCGGCCAAACGCGTGGCGATCGCGATGGACCAGCTGATCCGAACCCGCTACCCGCGCGATCGCTTCTTCACCGTCGGCTTCTACACGCGCGCTCGCGAGCTGCGCATCCCCGAGCTGCCGGAGCTGGTCTGGAACATGGAGGACCCGTTCACGAACCTTCAGGACGGGCTGCGCGTCGCGCAGCGCCTGATCGACCGGCATCCCTCGGCCAACAAGCAGATCATCGTGATCACCGACGGCCAGCCGACCGCGTACTTCGTCGGCGAGGAGCTGCGCGTCGAATGGCCCAGCGGCGTGGGCGGAACCAGCCCGCGCGCCAACAAGGAGACGCTGGGCGAGGTCTCGCGCGTCACGCGAAAGGGCATCACGATCAACACCTTCATGCTCGACGACGCGCCGGAGCTGATGCACTTCGTCGAGGCGATGACCCGAATCAACAAGGGCCGCGCGTTCTACACCACGCCGGGTCAGATCGGCGAGTACGTGATGGTCGACTACCTGTCGCGGAAGCGCCGGAAGATCCGCTGATGGCGAAACGCGCGACGGGCGGCGCGCGCGCGGCCGCCCAGGCGACGCGCGCGGCGGCAAACGCGGCGAGCTGGCTGCGCGACGCGGCGACGCTTCCGTTCACCTGGCGCCTGCCGCGCGACTGGGTCGCGCTCCCGCTCGAGCACGGCATCGCCCCCTCGCCCCCGACGCTGCCTCGCTTCCTGCAGCGCGGCCGGTCGCCGCTGCCGCTGCTCGCGCTCGACCTCGGGCTCTCGCTCGCAGAGCGCGATCCGCAATTGTGCGGGCTGGTGGTGCGACTCGGCGCAGCTCCGCTCGGCTTCGCGCGCACGGCGCAGCTCGCGCGCGGCATGGCCAGGCTTCGCGCGGCCGGCAAACGCGTCGTGGTCTGGGCGGCCTCGACCGGGAACGCGGGGGCCTGGCTGGGGGGCCTCGCCGATCGCTTCTGGCTCGCTCCCGAGGGTCGGCTCGAGCTCGTGGGGCTGCGCGTCGAGAACGTCTTCCTGCGCCAGGCGCTGGACCACCTGCGCGTGCGGCCGGACGTGTTCTCGACCGGCGAGTACAAATCCGCCGGCGAGATGCTCGAGCGCGACTCGCTCTCCGCTCCCGCGCGCGAAGCGCTCGAGACGGTGGTCGAAGATCTGTACCAGACGCTCGTCGCCGGGCTCGCGGCCGGGCGCGCGGGCACGGTGGAGCGCGCGCGCGAATGGATCGACGCCGGCCCGTATCTCGCGCGCGAGGCGGTGGCCGCGGGAATCGCGGACGGACTCGTCTATGGCGACGAGCTGCCCGCGAAGCTCGCCGAGCTCGACGACGGTGGAGCCCCGCAGCCAGCGACGGAGGAGCCGCGCGAGGCGCGCCCGATCCCCTTCTCCGCGTATCTGCGCGTGGCCCGGCCGCGCTTCGTGTGGCAGCCGGTCCGGGTCGGCCGGCCGGAGATCGCGGTCGTTCCGCTTCTCGGCGCGATCCGTCCCGGCGCGGGCGAGCCCTCCGGCGTGGTCGGCGTGCTGCGCGCGCTCGCAGAGCGCGAACCCGTCCGGGCCGTGGTGCTGCGGATCGACAGCCCCGGCGGCGAGCCGCTCGCCTCCGATCTGCTCTGGCGCGCGGTGCGCGTGCTCGGCGAGAAGAAGCCGGTGATCGCGAGCCTGGGCGATGCCGCGGCCTCGGGCGGCTACTACGTCGCGATGGCCGCGCACGAGATCGTCGCCGATCCGTGTAGCCTGACCGGCTCGATCGGGGTCGTGCTCGCCGGCCTCGAGATCGACGGGCTTCTCGACTGGCTGGGCGTCTCGCTCGACGGCGTGCAGCGCGGCAAGCACGCGGGCATCCACGACCTCGCGCGCAAGCGCACGCCCGAGGAGCGCGCCCACCTGCACCGGCAGGTCGAAGGCATCTACCGCAGCTTTCTCGCCAAGGCCGCCCTGTGCCGCGGTCGCAGCGAAGCGGAAATCGAGGCCGTTGCGCGCGGCCGCGTCTGGACCGGCCGCCACGCGCAGGAGCGCGGTCTGGTCGATTCGCTCGGCGGCCTCGACGACGCGCTCGCCCGTGCGCGCGCGCGGGCGGGTCTCGGAAACGACGAGGGCGACCCGCTCTACTGCACCCTGAACGTCCGGCCGTGGGAGCGCCTGCTCGCGCGCCGTCCGTTCGATTCGCGCGCCCGCGCATTCGCGCCGGAGCTGTCTTGTCCGATCCGCGTCCCGCTGCGCTAGCGCCGGTCGTCTCCGCCGAGACGCTGCGCGAGCGGGGCTTGCGCAGCTGTCTGGGCGTCGATCGCGTCGTGCTCGAGCTCGGCTTCGGCCGCGCCGAGCTGCTGCTCGATCTGGCCGAGCGCAATCCGGAGCGCGTGTACCTGGGCGTCGAGGTTTCGCGCAAGCGGGTCGAGAAGGCGGGACAGCGCGCGCAGCGGCGCGAGCTCGCCAACGTCTTCATGATCCACGCGCCGGCCGAGTACGTGCTCGAGCGCGTGCTGCCCGCCGACTCGGTCGAGGAGTGCTGGGTGAACTGCCCCGATCCCTGGCCGAAGAAGCGCCACTGGCGGCGCAGGCTGGTGCAGGCGCCGCTCGTCGCAGCGCTCGCGCGTGTTCTCTGCGCCGGCGCGGTTCTGCACATCGCGACCGATCACGAGGGCTATCGCGACTGGATCGCCGCCGTCATGGCCGCGCAAGACGCGTTCGTGAACCTGCACGCGCCCGAGGCCTTCGTCGCCACGCAGCCCGACCGGCGCGAGACCGCCTACGAGGCCGAATGGCGCGCCGAGGGTCGCGTGATCGCCTACTTCGACTATCGTAGGGCGAAGTGAACTCCCTGCTCGCACTCACCCCCGACGAGCTGCGCAGCCATTTCACGGCCGTCGGCGTGCCCGGCTTCCGCGCCGCGCAGGTCTCGAGCTGGCTGTACGCGCGGCGCGTGCGCGACTTCGCGGCGATGGCCAATCTGCCGCGCGCGCTGCGCGCGACGCTCGCCGCGACCTGGGACGCTCGAGCGCTCGAGCGCATCGACGTCCGTGAAGCCCCCGACGGCACGCGCAAGCTCGTGCTCGGCACGGCTGACGCCGCGCGAATCGAGGCCGTGCTGATTCCCGAGGGCCGAAGGCAGACGCTCTGCGTCTCGTCGCAGATCGGCTGCAGCCTGGACTGCTCGTTCTGCGCGACCGGCCGGATGGGCCTGGGGCGGAACCTGCGCGCCGAGGAGATCGTCGACCAGGCGCTGCACGCGAGCGACATCCTCGCGGCGGAAGGCAAGGCGCTCACCCACGTGGTCTTCATGGGCATGGGGGAGCCGCTGCTGAACCTCGCCAGCGTCGTGCAGGCGATCCGCGTGCTCACGCACGCCGAGGCGTTCGCGCTCTCTCCCAAACGCATCACGGTGTCGACGGCGGGCGTCGTGCCCAGGCTCGCCCAGCTCGGCGCTGCGGTGCCGGTTCGGCTGGCCGTGTCTCTGCACGCCACCACCGACGCGCTTCGCGACGAGCTCGTGCCGCTGAATCGCCGCTTTCCGCTGGCAAGACTGCTCGAGGCCTGCGCGGCGTATCCCGTCGCCAGACGCGACCGTCTCTCGTTCGAGTACGCGCTGCTCGCGGGCGTGAACGACTCGGACGTCGATGCGCGCAGGCTCGCGCGGATCGCGAACGGGGCGCGGGCCAAGGTCAATCTGATCCCGATGAACGAGCACCCCGCCAGCCCCTACCGGCGGCCGAGCGAGGCGCGGATCGACGCCTTCCTCGCCGCGCTCTGCGAGGCCGGCGCGAGCGCGACCGTCCGGCGCTCGCGAGGAGACGACATCCTCGCCGCGTGCGGCCAGCTCGGGGCGCTCTCCGGCGCGCAGGGCGGAGCGACAAGCGCGGACGCGAGCGGCCGATAAGAGCCGGCGAATGCTCTACGCGATCGGCGACATCCACGGCATGCGCGACGAGCTCGCGGAGCTTCTGGCGAAGCTCCCGCTCGAGCCGAGCGACCGCCTGATCTTCATCGGCGACTACGTCGATCGCGGCCCGGATCCGAAGGGCGTCGTCGATCTCCTGATCGAGGTCTCGAAGCAGCGCGAGTGCCTGTTCCTGATGGGCAACCACGAGGCGATGTTCCTGTCGTTCATCGGCTGGCAGGGGCCCAACTACTTCGGCAAGGAGGCGTTCCTGCACAACGGCGGCGAGACGACGCTCGCGAGCTACGGCTACTTCGAGTCCGACGCGAGCTTCGAGCTTCCGCCCGAGCACGAGCGCTTCTACCGCGATCTGCGTCTCTGGCACCTCGAGGGCGAGTACGCGTTCGTCCACGCGGGACTCTCGAAGGCGGCGCTCCCCCTCTCCGACGCGAAGTACGCGCTGTCGCGCGAGCGGGTGAAGGACCTGCTCTGGCAGCGCGAGACCGCGGACCTGCCCCACAGTCTGGGCGTGACGATCGTCTACGGCCACACGCCGCTCCCGGATTTCGGTGTAAGGTGGAACGTCCCATACTCGATCGGGATCGATACCGGGGCGGTCTACGGCGGGCCGCTCTCCGCGATCCGGCTCCCCGACGAGACCATCTTCCAGAGCCCCTGATGGACCTCACCCCCGAGCACGAGCAGATCCGCGACACCGTCCGGCGCCTCGCCGAGCAGGAGCTCGCTCCGATCGCGGCGAGAATCGACGCGGACGATTGGTTCCCGCGGGATTTCTTCCGGCGGCTGGGAGAGATCGGCGCGCTCGGCGTGCTCGTGCCCGAGGCGTTCGGCGGCAGCGGCGGCGACTATCTGGGCGCCGCGCTGATCATGGAAGAGCTCGCGCGCCACAGCGGCTCCGTCTCGCTCTCCTACGGCGCGCACGCGGTGCTCTGCGTCGGTGCGATCGCGCGCGACGCGTCCGACCAGCAGAAGCGGCGCGTGCTGCCGCGGCTCTGTTCGGGCGAGGCGATCGGCGCCTGGGCGCTGACCGAGCCGAGCTCCGGCTCCGACGCGCTGGGAATGCGCACGCGCGCCGTTCGCGACGGCGACGTCTACGTGCTGGACGGCAGCAAGACGTTCATCACCAACGGCTCCGAGGCGGAGACCCTGGTCGTCTACGCGCGCACGAACCCCGCGCTCGACGCGCACGGGATCTCGGTCTTCCTGGTCGACGGCAAGGCGTCCGGCTTCTCGTGCAGCAAGAAGCTCGACAAGATGGGAATGCGCGGCAGCCCGACCGCCGAGCTGCGCTTCGACGGCGTGCGCGTCCCCGTCGCCGATCGGCTGGGCGAGGAGAACCGCGGCGTGGCGATGATGATGCGCGGTCTCGACGTGGAGCGCGCGACGCTGGCCGGCGTCTCCGTGGGCCTGGCGCAGGCCGCGCTCGACCACGCGCTCGTCTACGCGCGCGAGCGCGAGCAGTTCGGCCGGCCGATCGCCGACTTCCAGATGGTGCAGAAGATCCTCGCCGACACGTACGTCGAGCTCACCGCCGCGCGGCTGCTCGTCTACGAGTCGGCGCGAACCTGCATCCGCCAGAGCAGCGGGGTCTCGAAGCTGGCGTCGGCCGCCAAGCTCTTCGCGTCCGAGATCGCCACGCGCGCGGGTCTGGCCGCGGTGCAGATCCTCGGCGGCTACGGCTACACGCGCGACTATCCCGTGGAGCGCATCGCGCGCGACGCGAAGCTGATGGAGATCGGCGCGGGCACGTCCGAGATCCAGCGCACGATCATCGCGCGCGACCTGATCCGCGGCCGCTAGTCGCTCGCTACCCGACTTTCTCGACGATCGGGATCACCAGCACGACGCCGGGCACGAGCTTGCCGAGATCGACGTCGGGGTTGTAGCGGCGGATCAGCCAGCCCGGCACGGCGTACTTCTTGTGCGAGAGCAGCCAGAGCGTCTCGCCGGGCTTGAGCTTGTGCTCGAGCGTGTTCGCGACGCGGAAGCTGCCGAAGAAGTCCTCCTCGATTCCCTTGTGGTACTCGAGCCGGCGCTGCTGGAAGACGTCGGGCGTGACCTTGGCGAAGTCGAGCCGCAGCGATTGCCCGACCTGGATCGGGCGCCGCGGTCTTAGCTTGTTCAGCCGCACCAGGTGCTGCGGCGTGACCTGGAGCCAGTCCGCGAAGTGGCCCAGCGTCTCGCCGGCCTCGACGATCACCCGGTCGCCTTCGACGCGCAGGAAATCTTCGCTGCCGGGCGCCCCGGCGGGGACGGGAGCGGCGGCGGCCGGCTCGATCGCCGCGACGACGACCGGCTCCGGCTCGGGAGCCGGCGCGGGCGCGGGCTCGGGCTTCGGCTCCGGGAGCGTCGCGGCCTCGGCGGTCCGAACGATCTCGATTCCGGGCTTCGCAACCGGCGCGGAGGCCCCCGAGCGATCGGGAATCTGCAGCACCTGACCCGGGTAGATGGTGCGCCGTGCGCCGACGTCGTTCTCGGCGGCGAGCGCCGCGACGCTGGTGCCGTGGCGCTGCGCGATACCGCCGAGCGTGTCGCCACGCCGAACGGTGTAATAGCGGTTCTCGTGCTGGCGGGCGTGCTGGCTCTGCTTCGGAACCGCCGCGATCCAGGTCGAAGCGTCGCCGACGACCGTCCCGGCGGGGAGGCGGAGCGTGTAGCCCTTCGGGATCCGCTTGCCCGAGCGGAACACCGGCGGGCGCAGGGCGGGATTCAGCTCCGCGATCGTCTCGCGCGAGACCCCGAGGTTCCGCTCCAGGTCCGCGACGTCCGCGTAGAAGGGGAGCGTCACGGAATCGACCACGCGCGGCTCGTCGCGCTGCAGCGGCCCCAGGTACGTCTCGTAGGAGCCGAGGATCCGGCGCGCCGCCAGGAACTGCGCGTAGAAGTTCCGCGACGCGAAGCCGAAGCTGGGCGCGTCGTAGCGCTCGACGATCACGTCGATCCGGCTGGTGCCGAGCTTCTTGACCGCGCGGTTCATCCCGGCCGCGCCGTGGTTGTAGGCGGTGAGCGCGAGCGGCCAGTTGCCCAGCACCGCGTAGTTCTCGCGCAGCAGCCGCGCCGCCGCCTCGGTCGCCACCACCGGGTCGAGGCGCTCGTCGACCACGTAGTCGACCTTCATGAAGCGCTTGCCGGTGCCGCGCATGAACTGCCAGATCCCCGCCGCGCCGTACTTGGAGTACGCGTGCACGTTGAACGAGGACTCGACGTGCGGCAGGTACGCCAGGTCCTCCGGCATGCTGCGCTCGCGGAAGTGGGCGCGCATCTCGGCCTCGTAGCCGCCGGCGACGATCACGCCCTGTCGGAACTTGTCGCGCTGGCCGAGCTGGAAGCGAATCCGCTCCTTGGCCGCGCGGAAATCCCGCGACACCGGCGCCCGGCCGAGCTCCGCCTCGAAGCCGCGTACCAGCGCGCGTTCGGCGTCGTCGCGCGGCGCTTCTCCAGCGGCGAGGCGCTCGAGCACCGCGCGCCAGCGGTCCTTGGCGCGCTCGACGATCGCCTCGCGCCGGCGGGAGTTCCGCTCGCCGTCGAAGCGCAGCAGCTCGTAGACGACTGCGAGCTCGCGCGCGTCGTGCAGGAATCCACCGTCGGTGGTGGAGTCGAGGTAGACGCGCGTCCAGAACGCGACGGCCGGCGACAGGCCCTCGGGCTCCGGAAACGGATCGCTCGGTCCGGCCGCCTGCGCGCGCGCGGACGCAACGATGCAGGCGAGCGCAACGACGCCGACGATCCGCGCAAATCCGCTCACGAAACCTTCCCCCGACCGACAAGCCCTCTTCGTCGCGGCGACCCGCTCGCTTGAGACGACGCAAGGTAACGAACGCGCCAGACATGGCCGCCCCGGTGGTATGCTCGCGCGTCTCTCGAACGGTGGCGTCGAGTCGGAGGAGCGTGGCGCATGGGTCCTTTGTCAGGAATCCGGATTCTCGAGTTCGCAGGCATCGGCCCGGGCCCGTTCTGCGCGATGCTGCTGGCGGACATGGGGGCCGAGGTCGTGCGCGTCGACCGCGCGCAGAACGCGCGCGGCGGCGACCCCGCCAAGCCGCCCTCCGATCCGCTGCTGCGTGGCCGGCGCAGCATCGCGGTCGACCTGAAGCAGCCGCAGGCGATCGAAGCGGTGCTCCGGCTCGTCGCGGGCGCGGACGCGTTGGTCGAGGGCTTCCGTCCCGGCGTGATGGAGCGGCTCGGGCTCGGTCCCGACGTGTGTCTGGCGCGAAATCCGCGGCTCGTCTACGGGCGCATGACGGGCTGGGGCCAGGACGGCCCGATGGCGCAGGCCGCGGGCCACGACATCAACTACATCGCGCTCGCCGGGGCGCTCGAGCCGATCGGGCGCAAGGGCCAGCCGCCGCTTCCGCCGCTCAATCTGGTCGGCGATTTCGGCGGCGGCGGCATGCTGCTCGCGTTCGGCGTGCTCGCGGGACTGCTCGAGGCCAAGCGCTCCGGAAAAGGCCAGGTCGTCGACGCGGCGATGGTCGACGGCGCGGCGCTGCTGATGTCGATGTTCTGGGGCATGCGCAACTCGGGCTTCTGGAGCGACGAGCGCGGCACGAACCTGCTCGACACCGGCGCGCACTTCTACGAGGTCTACGAGTGCTCGGACGGGAAGTACATCTCGCTCGGGTCGATCGAGCCGCAGTTCTACGCCGAGCTGCTCGAGCTCTCGGGCCTCGGCGAGGAGAAGCTCCCCGCGCAGATGGACCGCTCGCAGTGGCCGGCGATGAAGCAGCGCGTGGCGGCGCTGATCGCGACCCGCACGCGCGACGAGTGGTGTCGGATCATGGAGGGAAGCGACGTCTGCTTCGCCCCGGTTCTCGCGATGAGCGAGGCGCCCGCGCACCCGCACAACGTCGCGCGCCAGACCTTCATCGAGATCGCCGGAATGACCCAGCCCGCGCCCGCGCCGCGCTTCAGCCGCACCAAGCCCGAGGTCGCGCGCCCGCCCGCTCACGCGGGACAGCACAGCGTCGAGGTGCTCGACGGCTGGGGCTTTTCGGAGGCGGAGATCCGCGCGCTGCGGGAGTCGAAGGCGATCGCCTGAGACGCGACGCGGCCGCGCGATGAGCGACGAGCGCGCGATCGACCCGGGGCGGTATCTCGCCGGCTTGCAGTGCGAGCGACGGCTCTGGCTCGCCTCGCGCTCGGCCGGGATCGCTGCGAGCGCGGCCGCCTCCGCAGAGCGCGAGGCGTGGGCGCGCACCCGGCGCGAGCTACGCGAGATCGCATTCGGGCTCTTCCCCGGCGCGCGGGGGGTCGCAGAGCCGGACTCTGACAGGGCGGTCGCGCGAACCCGCGAGCTGCTCGCCGATCCATCGATCCCGGCGGTCGCCTCGGCCGTCTTCGCCGCCGGCGGCGCGATCGCGCGGATCGATTTCGTCGAGCGGCTCGGCGAGCGCGGCTTCGGGCTGCGCCAGGTTCGCGCGGCGCTTCGGCCCAGCGAGGCCGCGCTCGACGAGCTGGCGTTCCGCTACCACGTGGCGCGGAGCTCGGGGCTCGAGGTGGTATCGGTCGAGGTCGTGCTTCTCGACGCGGACTACGTGCGTGGGGCGAGCGCGCCCGATCCCCGATCGCTGCTTCGCAGGGCCGACGTGACCGGACAGGTCCGGTTCCTCGCCGGCGATCTCGAGACGCGGCTCGAGGACCAGAGGCGGATCCTCGCGCGCGAAAAGGCGCCGGAGACCGAGCCGTCGCCGCACTGTCGAAGACCGGACAGCTGCGAGTTCCTGGCCTACTGCACCGCCGGCAAGCCGCCGGACTGGATCGGCCATCTGCCCGCGCTTCGCGCCAACCCGTTCGCCGAGCTCCGCGCGCGCGGGGTCGAGCGCATCCGCGATCTCGATCCGGACTTCTCGCGCACGCCGTCGCAGCGCAACGCGCGCGAGTGCCTGCTGCGCGGGACGGCGTTCGCGACGAGCGACCTCGCGCGCAGGCTTTCGGGCTTCGGGCCGCCCGCGGACGCGCTCGACTTCGAGGCGATCCTGCCGGAGATCCCCGTCTTCGCCGGAACGCGCCCGTTCGAGGTCGTGCCGTTCCAGTGGTCCGCGTGGCTCGCCGGCGGGGGCTCGGAGCCGGTGCAGGCGGAGTTCCTCGCGGATGGCCGCTCCGATCCGCGCCGCGAGTTCGCCGAGAGCCTGCTCGAGGCGTTCGCGCCGCGAGCGCTCCCGATCCTGGTCTACTCCGGCTTCGAGTCCGAGGTGCTCGGCGCGCTCTCGCGCGCGTTTCCGGACCTGGCGGACGGCCTCGAGCGGCTGCGCGCGCGGCTTCGCGACCTGCTGCCGGTCGTACGCCGATCGGTGTACCACCCGGACTTCCTGGGGTCGTTCTCGCTGAAGCGCGTCGCGCCCGCGCTCTGTTTCGGCTTCACGTTCTCGGATCTGCCGGGGATCGCGGACGGCGGCGCCGCATCGCGCGCCTGGCTCTCGCTCGCGCGAGGCGAGCTCTCGCCGGAGCGAGCTGCCGGGATTCTCGGCGAGCTGCGCGAGTACTGCGCGCGCGACGCGATCGCGCTCGCCAAGCTGCTCGTCGTGCTTCGCAATCTCGATCCGGCTCACTCCGACAGGTAGGAGAGCGTCGAACGCACCCAGCGGATCCGCGCCTCGCGGAGCGCGGCCGCGCTCGCGGACGGGATCTCGAGCGTGAAGGCGGTGCTCCCCCCGGCGCCGATCCTGGCGACGATGAACGGAAGCTCGCGGCCCGCGACGCCGAGGCGGAACTCGGCGCGGGTCTGCTCGACGCTGGTCGCGTTCACGAGCCGTCCCTGTACGTGCAGGACGCCGCTCTGGTCCGAGAGCGACAAGCGCCCGACGTACAAGCCGTCTCCGATCGGCTGCAGCGCGGGGTCGTTCAAATCGACGAGCGCGCCGCGCTCGACGCCCCGGAGCGCGGCCGGCGCGGCAGCGGGCGCCTCGGCGCGTGCGCCTGCGCTCGGCTCCGCGGCTCGCCGGCGGCTCGCTGCGCCCGGATCCCGCTCCGAGATCAGCCGCGCGATCTCGCCGCGGCGAAGCTCGAGCAGGGCCCCGTCCTGACCCGCGAAAACCGAGCTCGAGCTCGTTCCGTCCGGCGTGCTGAGCGACAGCGCGCTTCCCTTCGCCGAGGTCGCAAGCCGGATCGTCTGAGTCGGCGCCGAGTCGCCCGCGCCCGCGAAGAGCCCGATCACCGCCTGCCCCGATCCCGCGCCGGTCGCGGGCTCGCGGCCGACGAAGACCAGACTCCGGCCGGCGTCGTCCACGACGCGAAGCGCGCCGCGGAGCGTGAGGTCGCTCGCGACCAGGCGCGCGCCCCCGCCCCCGCTGGCGCCGGAGCCCGGCGCTCCCGGAAGCGTGGTGCTCGTGGCCAGGAACGCCGCCGCTGCGCAGAGTCCCACGAGCATGACTCCGAGCGCGGCGAGTCCGGTCCAGAGCCTGCGGTTCTCGCGCTCGAGCGCGGACAGCCGCGCGAGCACCCACGCGTCCTCGTGGCCAGCGGTCTCTCGCATGCGGCACCCCGCTACAAGTGGTCGGTGCGATTCCAGGCGATCAGTCGAGGCGCAGGCTCGAGCACCAGCTCCGACAGCCCGCAGTTCGACAGGTGGTACTGCTGCCAGCGCATCGGGTCGCGATCGAGGAGCTGGCCCAGCGCGATGCCCAGCGCCGCGCCGTGACTCACCACCACCACCTCGAAGCCCCGGTGCGCGATCGAGATGCGCTGGAGCGCGGCGGTCACGCGTGCCATCACGGCGTTGGGTGACTCGCCGCCGGGCGGCGCGAAGTCGAGATCGTCGCGAATTCGCGTGAAGAAGCCGTGCTCGTCGAGCAGCGCCTGGTACGAGACACCCTCGAGCTCGCCGATCCCGTACTCGGCGAGTCCGGGCTCGACGATCGGCTCGAGGCCGAGCCGCGCGCCGATCTCGGCGGCCGTGTCGCGCGTGCGCTGGAGCGGGCTCGTGTAGAGCGCGCGCACGGCCGGGCGGGTTCGGGCCAGATGCTCGCCCGTGCGCTGCGCTTCGAGCCGTCCGTGATCGGTGAGCGGGCTGTCGGTCGAGCCGTGCCAGATCCGGGCGGTGTTCGCCGCGATCTGGCCGTGACGAACGAGCACGAGCCGGGTCGATCCTGTCTCGGACACGTCAGTCGCGGATCCAGCTGCCGTGGAAGCCGTGCGGGACCCGGCGGGGCATCTCGATCGTCGCCACGGGCCGCCCAGACGGGTCGCTCGCGTCGAGGATCACGAGATCGGACCCGTCGCGCGCCTTGTCGTAGACGAAGCCGAGCGCGTAGCCCTCGTCCTCCGCGGCGGAGTCACTGGCCTGCGCGAAGACGAACTCGCCGGGCTGGGCGCTCGGCCCGAAGTCGTGCACGGCCGAGGTCCCGCGCTCGAGGTCGTACTTCAGCAGCACGCCCGCCGCGCCGAAGCCCGGCTCCTCGCCGGGGCGCGACGCGACCGCCCAGCCGTAGCGGTTGCGCAGCCCGACCGCGCGGTCGTCGACGCGGGGAAACGCGTGCGCGACGTCGTCGAGCTGCCGCTCGGCGACCCGGCCCGTCGAGAGATCGAACTCCCAGCGGTGCAGGTAGGACGGCGGGAAGTCGTTCATCGACTCGCGCCACATCGACTCGTGGCGGCCCACGTCGCAGAAGACCACGTCGCCTTCGACCCAGGCGTTCATGGGATGGAAGACGTAGCACGGGTCGATCTCGAACCAGCGCACGTCGCGGTTGTCGCCCATTCGCGGCAGGATTCCGATCCGCGCGCCGTAGTCCGGATCCCAGCCCAGCGGAACCTCGCCCTTGATCGCCTTCTCGAGGCTGAACGTGACGGGCAGGTCCATGAAGATCGCGTGATCCCGCGTGATCATGAAGTCGTGCATCATCGTCGGGCCCGGCACGCTGATCTCCGCGCTGTGCACGAGCGCGCCCTTCGCGTCGAGCACGTGGTAGACGAGGTGGGGCGGGAGCACGCCGTAGCCGAAGAAGTGCAGCTCCCCGGTGACCGGGCAGAGCTTGGGGTGCGCCGTGAACGCCGTCGTGAGCCTTCCGCCGAAGCTCTCGCAGCCGAGCGTCTCGAGCTCGCGCGACAGCTCGTACGGGAAGTGGCCCTCTTCGAGCGCGAGGATCCGCCCGGCGTGGCCGACCACGTGCGTGTTCGCGGCGCTGGCCGTGCGGTCCATCATCGTCGCGGGATCCATCGCATCGAGGTCGCGCTCGAGCTTGGTCGTGCGAACCCAGCGGTTGCGGTACCAGACGGCGCGGCCCGACTCGAGCCGGACGCCGTGGACCATCCCGTCGCCCATGAACCAGTGGCTCGACGCGCCGCTCTTCGGATTCGCCCCGTTGCGGACGTACAGCCCGCAGAGCTCCGGCGGGATCGCTCCGGTCACCCGCAGATCGAAGCGGGTGAGCTCGTCAGCGACCGGTCCGTAGTTTCCGGAGAGGTGCCAGGGCTTCGCGTCGCGCGGATCCGCCATGGCGCCGAGCTTACACCGCCCCGCGGCTCTCGCGAAGGCCCGCCTCGCGCGCGCGCTCGAAATCGCGGGCGAGGGTTCGCGACGCCAGGTAGAAGTGCAGTGCCGACCAGACGAAGAGCGACGAGACGATCAGCAGCGCCCAGCGCAGCGAGTCCGCGCCGAAGCGCGGCTCGAGTGCGTCGCTCAGCGCCCCCGTCGCGAGCGGCCCGAGCGCGAGCCCGATGATGTTGATCACGAACAGCAGCACCGCGGCGGCGGTGGCGCGCATCTTCGGCGTGGCCAGCGACTGCGTGATCGCGAACGCGGGCGCCTGATACATGAGGCCGAGCCCCGTGGGCAGGACCAGGAACACCAGCGCGATCGTCGCGCTCTGGGTTCCGTAGATCACGAGCGAGAACGGCGCCGCGACCGCCATCGCGATCGCGGGCACGAGCGCGCGCTTGCGCGCATCCTTCGCGCCGAAGCGATCCGCGAGCACGCCGCCGAGGTAGTTTCCGATGCCACCGCCGACGCCGACGATCAGCGCCAGCCAGGATCCGACCTCGCCGCTCGTCATGTGGTGCGTGCGGATCAGGAACGACGGCACCCAGTTGATCACCGAGTAGCCGACGAAGGCGTACAGGCCGGAGGCCAGCGACAGATGGCGGAAGGTGGGCGCGCTCCACAGGAAGCGGATCACGTCGAGCGCGGACGGCGTCGCTCCGTCGCTGTGCAGGCCCTCGGAGTGCCCGCGCGGCGGCTCGCGCAGCGTGAGCGCGACCAGAACCGCGAGCAGCAGGCCGGGCAGGCCGACGACCACGAACGCGCGCCGCCAGCCGAGGCCCTCGTTCAGCCAGCCCCCGGCCAGGAAGCCGACCAGGATCCCGAAGGGCACGCCGAGCGAGAAGATCGCGAGCGCCGTCGCGCGCCGCTCGGGCGGGAAGTAGTCGGAGATCATCGAGTGCGCGGGCGGGCTGCCGCCGGCCTCGCCGACGCCGACGCCGACGCGGAACGCGAGCAGGCTCGTGAATCCGACCGCGGAGCCGCACAGCGCCGTCATCCCGCTCCAGAGCGCGAGGCAGACCGTGATCACCCATTTTCGCGACACGCGGTCGGCCAGGCGCGCGATCGGGACACCGAGCGTCGCGTAGAACAGGCCGAACGCGGTGCCCGAGAGCAGGCCGAGCTGCGTGTCGGTGAGCGAGAGCTCCGCCTTGATCGACGGCAGCAGGATCGCGAGGATCTGGCGATCCACGAAGTTCACCACGTACACGGCGCAGAGCAGGCCGAGCGCGTAGCGCAGATAGGACGCAGAGAAGCTCGGGGCCGCCATCAGGTGAGCAGCGCCAGCTGGCGCGACTGCGCCAGAAGCGTGCCGTCGCGGGTCCAGATCTCGCCGTCCTCCTCGACGTAGCCGTCGCGCGCGATCTGGCTGCGGAACACGCACAGGTAGGAGTCCTCGGGCCGCGCGTTCGCCGGCAGCGGCGCGCGGAAGTGCACCGAGAGGTCGATCGTCGGCACGCCGCGCACGGAGTGGTCTCCCGACACCTGGCGCTGCATGACCGCCGGCCACCACGCGTCGCAGAACATCGCCAGCGCCGGCGCGTCGGGGACGAACGGCTCCGCGAGGCGCAGCCACCCGCCGACGAGCGCGCGCGAGGACGTGCCCGGGCCGATCGCGCCGAACGCGGGCCGCGTCTCGAAGCGCTCGCGCATCGGCACCATCCGCTCGCCGGTCGGCGCGAGCACGGCCAGCTTCTCGGGGCTCGCGACCTCGGGCATGTGCAGGTCCTGGAACTCGAGCGAGTCCCGCGCGCGGCCGAACGACGCCAGCGCCAGCGCGACGAGCCGACCGTCCTGCTCCAGCCGCGCCGAGAGCGCCGAGAGAGAGCGGCCGCTGCGCTCCTCGCGCACGTGCACCCGCACCGGCCCCTCGGCCGCCGGCGAGACGTAGTGGATCGTGAGCGAGCGCGGCGTTCGCTCCCCATCGTCGACCGCGGCGATCAGGGCGCGGAGCACGATCGAAGCCAGGTAGCCGCCGTTCGCGCCCATCACGACCCACCAGCCGCGATCGATTCGCGCGTCGAACGCTCCGTCGGCCGCGAGCACGACGGCGCTGTCCCGCTCGAAGCGGGTCATGCGCCGGAGAACGCGGGCAGCACGCGCTCCGCGAAGAGGCGCGCGGGAACGCGCGTGTCGCGCCCGAAGAATTCGATCACGAGCAGCCCGCAGCCGAGCTTTCTATGCCGCTCGATGCAGTCGATCACGCGCTCGGGCGTGCCCCAGATGCCGTGCTCTTCGAGCGCACCGCCCATGTGGCCGCCGTAGATCTTCTTGGCCTTCTCGAGCGACTCTCTTGCCCGCGCCTCGTCCTCTTCGATCACGACCACGCACTGCTGCGAGATGCGGATCTCGGCGATGTCGCGCTTCACGTCGTCGCAGCGGCGGCGCAGTGCCTCGATCTTCGCCGGGAGCTGCGCCTGGAAGACCGCGAGGTTGTTCCAGATGTCGGCGTGCTGCGCCGCGATCCGCAGCAGCACCTTCTCGCCCGCGCCGCCGATCAGGATCGGCGTGCGCCGCAGCGGCTTCGGCTCGCACCAGGCCTCCGACACCGAGAAGTGACGGCCCTGGAACGTCACTCGCTCCTCGCTCAGGAGCCGGCGCAGCAGGATCGCCGTCTCCTCCAGCGCCTTCATCCGCTCGCCGAGCGCGGGGAAGGGGCTCCCCGTGCCGCGAAACTCCGCCTCGAACCAGCCGGCGCCCAGGCCCACGATCGCGCGCCCGCCCGAGATGTGATCCAGCGTCGCGATCTGCTTGGCCAGGATCGCGGGGTTGCGGAAGAACGGCGGCGTGACGAGCGTGCCGAGCTCGATGCGCGAGGTGACGGCCGCGACCGCCGCGAGCTCCGTCCACGCCTCGAAGATGGGCAGGTTCGGCGCCGGCACCCCGTAGACGTGGTCGCAGACCCACGCCGAGTGGAAGCCGAGCGCGTCGAGCTCCTCGGCCACCGCGCGCGCCTCCTGCCAGCTGCGCTTGATCTGCGGCAGCGTGCCTCCGAACTGCATCGAGCTCGCCATCGATTCCTCCCGTCGCGATTCTACGCGAAGACGCGGTTCCCGCCCGAGGCCTTCGCGCGGTACAGGCGAGCGTCGGCGGCGCGCACCAGGTCGGCCGCGGTCTTGCCGTCGCGCGGCGCGCTCGCGACTCCGAAGGAGAGGGTGAGCGACACGTCCGCGCCGTCCGGCCGGAGCGCCTCGGCCGCGATCCGGATCTTCTCCGCGACGGCGATCGCGCCAAGGACCGTGGTCTCGGGCAGCACGAGCGCGAGCTCGTCTCCGCCGTAGCGTCCCGCGGTGTCGCTGGTGCGCGAGCGCTCGCGCACCAGTCGGGCGATCTGCACCAGTGCCGCGTCGCCGGCCAGGTGTCCGTGGCGGTCGTTGAACGCCTTGAAGCGGTCGACGTCGATCATCACGAAGGCGAGATCCCGGCGGTAGCGATCCGCGCGCGCGGTCTCGCGCTCGAGCGCCGCCCAGAGGTGTCCGTGATTCGCAAGCCCGGTGAGCGCGTCGCGATCGGCGCGGACCAGCGCCTGCTCGTGATCGCACGCGTTCGAAAGCGCGATCGCGGCGTGCGCGACCAGCGCCCGGAGCGCGGCTTCATCGAGACCGCCGCGCGCGAAGACGCGCAGCCTGCCGACGCTCGCGCCGCGCGCGCGAAGCTCGATGACCTGCGCCGGCGCTCCGCCGCAGTCGCCGCGTTCGAGCTCGAGGGCGCTCGTCTCTTCGCGAGCCTCGAGCTCGAGCGCCGCACCGCTCGCGCTAGCGAGCGCCAGCACCGAGCCGAGAAGCCGTGCGGCCACGTCGGCGGCGCACAGGCTGCCGGAAAGCTCGCGAACGGCTTCGAGCAGGGCCTCTGCGCGCGCGTCGCTCATCGCGCGATTCTACGCGGCCAGGCTCGCTTTCTCGCGTCCGGCCCGTGTGTCACCCTCCCGCGCCGATGCCGCGCTCCGTCGCCTTCGCCGCACTCACCGCGTTCGTGCTCATGCTCGGCATCGGCGTGCTGTTTCCCGTGCTGCCGTTCCTGACCCGCGATCTCGGCATTCCCGACGCGCAGGCCGGCTGGCTGCTCGCGTCGTACCCGCTCGCCTCGTTCCTCGCGAGCCCGTTCTGGGGCCGGTTCTCCAACGCGCGCGGCCGAAAGCCCGCGCTCGTGATCGGCCTGCTCGGCTACTCGCTGGGCTTCATCCTGTTCGGCTTCGGCCAGACGCTCGGCCAGCTCCTGGCGGCGCGCGTGCTCGGCGGGCTGCTCTCCGCGGCCGCGCTTCCCGCGCTCTTCGCGTACGTCGCCGACGTCACGAGCCCCGAGAAGCGCAGCTCCGGAATGGGGGCGCTCGGCGCAGGGCTGGGGCTCGGCGTGACGCTCGGGCCGGTGCTCGGCTGGCTGACCTACGCCGCCTATGGATTGCGCGCTCCGTACTTCGTGGCGGGCGCGATCGGGCTCGCAAACGCCCTCGCGGTCTCGCGCTGGCTGCCCGAGAGCCTCGACGCGGCCGCGCGCGCGGATCGCGATCGCGAGGCCGCGCCGCGCCGACCGCTCGCGCAGATCGCGCTGCCGCTCGCGCCGTTCCTGCTCTGCAGCTTCCTGACCTCGACGGCGCGAATGGCCGTCGACACGACCTTCGGCTTCTTCGCGCAGACCGCGCTCGGGGCGTCGCCGCGCGGTGTCGCCGGCGTGCTCTTCGCGATGGGCGTGACCTCGGCGCTGGTTCAGGGCGGGCTCTTGCGCTCGCTCGCGGGTCGGATCTCCGACCTGCAGCTCTTCGTCGCCGGATGCGCGCTGATGACCGCGGGGCTCGCGGGGCTGGGATTCGCGGGCAGCTGGGCGGGGGTGCTTTCGGGCGGCATTCCGGTCGCGGTCGGCTTCGCGCTGCTCGCGCCGACCCTCACCTCGCTGCTCTCGCGCGCCGCCGAGGACGTGCAGGGAGAGGCGCAGGGGTTGAACGGCAGCGCGACCGCGCTCTCGCGCGTGATCTCGCCGCTGCTGTTCACGACCGGCCTCTGGCCGAGCTTCGGCGGACCGGGCACCTACGGCGCCGCGGCGGTCCTGTCGGCGCTCGCGGGGGTCGTCGCGCTACTGCGCTTCAGAAGCCGGGTGGCGGCGTGAAGCCGCCGAGCACCTGCGCGATGCGTCGGCCGAGGTCGAGCGTGGTGCGGTCCTCGAGGTAGGGCCCCGCGATCTGCAGCCCGACCGGCAGGTTCTCGGCCGTGCGACCTGCCGGCACTACCGTCGCGGGCAGCTTGCACATCGTGACGGGCGCGATCCACCCGAACATGTCGGTGTAGGGGCGTCTGGCGGAGTTCACCGTGAGCGAGCGCGTGGTGAACGGGCCGTCCTTCTGGTGGGGGATCGCCGCGACCTGGCTCACTGGCAGCAGCAGCGCGTCGTAGCTCGCGAAGAACTCCGCGAACCCGGCGCGAAGCGCCTCGCGCTGCTCGTTCGCGGCCAGCCACTGGTGGTGCTGCGCGGTGGTCGTGCGCGCTGTCAGGATCATCTCGGAGTCGTCGTCGGGCCGCGCGCCCGCGGCGAGCTTTCGCAGGCTCTCGAGCGAGTCCGGCGGAAGGCTCGACGCCATCAGCGGCATGAGCAGCCACTGGTAGATCCGCGCAGCCTCGTGAAGGCGAAGCGGCGGGCGGGCGCGCTCGTCGATCCTCGCACCGGCGCGGCGAAGCTTCTCGACCGCCTCGGCGTGGACCCGCTTCACGGCGCCGTCGACGGGGAAGTCGCCGTCGTCGAGCCACGCGGCGATCCGGTACTCGGCGAGGCTCGCACGGCGCGGCGCGGGAAGCTCGAGTCGCCAACCCTTCGACTCCCGCTCGCTCGCTCCCGCGAGCACGCCGAGCGCGAGCTCGAGATCCTCGATCGAGCGCGCGATCGGCCCGTGCACGTTCAGGTCGGGCTCGGCGAACGCGCCGGGCGGGAAGGGAATGTGCCCGCGCTGCGGGATGATCCCGTAGCTCGGCTTGTGCCCGAAGACGCCGCACCAGTTCGACGGCACGCGGATCGACCCGCCGATGTCGCTGCCGAGCTCGAGCGCCGTGTAGCCCGCCGCGATCGCGGCCGCGGCGCCGCCGGACGATCCGCCCGGCGTGCGCTCGAGGTTCCACGGGTTGCACGTGGTGGGGAAGAGCTCGTTGAAGCTCTGCCAGTCGCTCGTCATGTACGGCGTGTTGGTCTTGCCGAACACGATCGCGCCCGCCTTGCGCAGCCGAGCGACCGCGATCGCGTCGCGCGTCGGCACGTGGTTCGCGAGCTCCGGCGCCCCGCAGGTGGTGCGGATCCCCTCGGTCTCGAAGCTGTCCTTGATCGTGATCGGCAGCCCGTGCAGCGGCCCGAGCTCGCGTCCGGCCGCCCGCGCGCGATCGGCCGCATCCGCCTCCGCGCGCGCGCGCGTGGCCTCGAGCGTGACGACCGCGTGGATCGCGCCGTCGTGCTTCTCGACCCGCGACAGCGCCTGCTCGAGCAGATCGCGGCTCTGGAGCTCGCCGCTGCGCAGGCGCGCGCAGAGATCGGTGGCCGTGCGGAACGAGAGATCGCTCATCGGGGCCCTCTTTCGCGATGGACGACCGGCATCGTACCATGCGCCTCGTCGGATCCGACGCAGCGGAGGCGAATTTGGGCAGCTCGGAAGCGCTGACGCGCGGCATCCGCGTGAGGGTCGCGTCGAAGTACGTGGCCTCGCGCTCGCGACCGCTGATGAACGAGTACTTCTTCGCGTACTCGATCCAGATCTCGAACGAGGGTCGCGAGACGGTGCAGCTGGTCTCTCGCCACTGGACGATCACCGACGCGGAGGGGCAGGTGGAAGAGGTCCGCGGGCCCGGCGTGGTCGGCGAGCAGCCGGTGCTCGGCCCGGGCGACGCGTTCGAGTACACATCCGCGTGTCCGCTCGCGACGCCGTTCGGATCGATGAGCGGCACGTACCAGATGGTAACGGAGTCCGGGGAGCACTTCGACGCCGAGGTGGGCCGCTTCGCGCTCGCCGAGCCGTACGCGATCAACTAGGGGAGGAGCGAAGTTGAGCGAGCGCAAGGTCCACACCTTCTGTCGCGTCTGCGAGCCGGCCTGCGGGCTGGTCGCGTCGGTGCAAGGCGACCGCCTGGAATCGCTGCGGCCCGACCCCGAGCACCCGGTCTCGCGCGGATTCGCCTGCAACAAGGGCCTGGCCGGCGTCGAGATCCACCACGACCCCGACCGCCTTTCCCACCCGCAGCGCCGCCGCGCGGACGGGCGCTTGGAGCGACTTGGCTGGGACGACGCGACGTCGCAGATCGCGTCCCGCCTGCGTGAGATCGTGGCTGCGCACGGGCCGGACGCCGTGGCTTCCTACATCGGCAATCCCAGCGCCTTCAACGCGCTGATCGCGCCGGCCGCGGGCGCGTTCTTCGGCCAGCTCGGCGCGCGGCGCTCCTTCAGCTCGGGTACACAGGATTGCGCCAACAAGTTCGCGGGCAGCGAGGCCGTCTTCGGCTCGAGCACGATCCACCCGATTCCGGACCTCGAGAACGCCGATCTGGTGCTGATCTTCGGCGCCAACCCGCGCGTCTCGCACGGCAGCTTCATCTCGATCGCCGATCCCGCGCGCGTGCTGAAGGACGCGCGCAAGCGCGGCGCTCGGCTGCGCTTCGTGAACCCGCGCGAGATCGAGTCCGCGGAGCCGGGCGAGACGATCCTGATCCGCCCCGACACGGACGTGTACCTGCTGGCGGCGCTTCTTCACGAGCTCGACCTTCTCGGCGGCTTCGACGAGGCCGCGCTCGCGGCGCACGGCGCGCACGTCGCGGAGCTAGGGGCGTTCGTCTCGCGCTACCCGGCCGAGCGCGCCGCGACCGTGACCGGCATTCCGGCCGAGACCATCCGCGGGCTCGCGAGCGAGATCGCGCAGGCGAAGAGCTGCGCGGTGCACCTCTCGACGGGCGTGAACATGGGCCGGCAGGGCACGCTCGCCTACGCGCTGCTCCACGTGCTCTCGTTCGCGAGCGGAAATCTCGACCGGCGCGGCGGGAACATCCTCTCGGTCGGCTTCTACGAGGCGGCGAAGGCGGGACGGCGCGAGTTCTCGAGCTCCTACGCCGACACCGAATTCGGTCGGCTGCGAAAGGGGGCGCTGCCCGGCACGCTGCTCTCGCAATCGATCCTCGATTCGGCCAACCCGGTGCGCGCGCTCTTCGTCGTGGCGGGAAATCCGCTGCTCTCGATCGCGGGCGAGGCGCGACTGCGCGAGGCGTTCGGGGCGCTCGAGCTTCTGGTCTGCATCGACCTCTACCCCAACGCGACCTCGGAGTACGCCGACTTCCTGCTCCCGGCGACCGACGCCTTCGAGCGCGCGGACGTGAACCTGACCGGGCTCGGCCTGCAGCACGAGCCGTGGGTGCAGTGGACCGACGCGGTGGTGCCCGCGCGGGCGGAGCGCCGCGAGGAGTGGTGGATCTTCGCGCGGCTCTGCCAGGAGCTCGGCCTGAAGAGCGCGCTCGACGCGGGCCCCGAGCCGGATCTCTGGGGTCGGATCGACCACATGCTGAAATCGCGCGGCCACTCGCTCGAGGAGCTCCGCGAAAGCCCGCACGGGATCGTCTTCTCGCGGCCTTCTCCCGGGAGCTTCTTCGAGAGGCAGATCCAGACCCCGGACCGGCGGGTCGACTGCTGCCCGCCCGGCTTCGCCGAAGCGATCGAGCGCGCGGAGCGGATCTTCCGCGAGCTCGAGAGGGAAGGGCGCTCGCGCCTGAAGCTGATCACGCGGCGCGACCCGTACATGCACAACAGCTGGTACGCGAACCTCCCGGCCATGAAGCGCGGGCGCCGCGATCGCAACCGCCTCCACGTCCACCCGGCCGACGCGGCCGAGCGCGGGCTCGCCGACGGCGCGAAGGCGCGGATCTGGAACGAGAACGGCGCGCTCGAGCTCGAGATCGAGCACGACGCGACGCTGATGCGCGGCGTGGTCGCGCTCGCTCACGGCTGGGGCCACCGCGGCGCGGCGGGGATGCGCGTGGCCGCGCGCGCGCCGGGCGTGAACGCCAACGCGCTGCTGCCGATCGGGCCGGGCTCGTTCGAGCCGCTCTCGAGCCAGGCCTTCATGACCGGAATCCCGGTGGAGCTGGCGCCTCTCTAGGACAGGGGTTCGGGACGCCGGCCCGGGGCCGGGCTTGCATCTATAAATGAACACGTTCATAATTGATCGTGTTCATGGAGGTGCAGATGCCCGAGCCGGCGGTCGGACTCCGAGAGCGGAACAAGCGCGAGAAGCTGGCGCGGATCACCGCGTCCGCGCGGGAGCTGTTCCGCACCAAGGGCTTCGAGGAGGCGACCGCTCGCGAGATCTGCGAGCGGGCCGAGATCGGCACCGGCACGCTCTTCCTCTACGTGCGCGACAAGCGCGAGCTGCTCTTCCTCTGCTTCGAGGCCGACGCGCGGCGGCTCTTCGCCGAGGGCCGGGCCGAGGCGCTCCGGACCGACGGCCTGGTCGCGCAGCTGCTCTGCCTGTTCCGCCGCTTCATCGACTACTACGCGGCCGACCCCGCGCTCTCGAAGGCGATCGTGCGCGAGCTGTTCTTCCGCCCGCACGACCCCGAGGGCATCGGCCGGCTCACGCGCGAGTACTCCGAGCACGTGGCCGACCTCGTCACCGCCGCGCAGGCCCGGAGGGAGATCCGCGCCGACGTGTCGGCCAAGCTCGCCGCGATGGCGTTCTACGCGCACTACGCGTTCTGGATTCTCGGCTGGCTCGGCACGGGGATGCTCTCCGCCGAGAGCGTGGAGCCGGGGCTGCGGCAGGCGCTCGAGCTCCAGCTCGACGGGCTCGCGGCCCGCCGCGCGGATCGAAACACGAAGAGGAGATAGGCGATGGCGAAGATGGACCTGGCGATCAGCGTGGGCGAGGCGCGCGCGCGCTACTTCGAGGAGTCGGGCTTTCCGCCGGACGGCGGCATGTCGCAGAGCTTCGTGGCGTTCTGGAAGCTCGGCCCGATCCCGATCGGGTTTCCCAACTCGAACGCGCGACGGCGCGCGCTCCAGATGCACGACCTGCACCACGTGGCGACGGGCTACCCGCCCAGCTGGACCGGCGAGGTCGAGATCAGCGCCTGGGAGCTCGCGACCGGCTGCGGCGGGTACGCATTCGCGTGGACGATCACGCTGCAGGGGCTGGCCGTCGGCCTGTTCGTGAGCCCGATCAAGACCTGGCGCGCGTGGGTGCGCGGGCGCAACACGCGCAGCCTCTACGCGGAGCAGTTCTCGGAGTCGCTGCTGCGCAAGAGCGTGGGCGAGCTTCGCCGCCACCTCGGGCTCGACCGGGGTGTGCCGCGCGCGACGCTCGGCGACGCGCTCTCGTTCGGGTTCTGGAGCTCGGTCGCGCTTGCGCAGACGGCGGCGATGTTCGCGCTGCTGGCGCTGCCCGTCGCCGGGCTCGCCATGCTGGTCCGAGCGCTGGTCTAGGCCGGAAGCGGTCCCGCCGCGGCAGGAGATTCGTCGGGGTCGCAGGCTAGAATGCGCGCGCCTCATGAGCCTCCGGGGAACGCGCCGCCAATTCCTGGGCGCGCTCACGCTCTGCGTGTGCGCGCTCGCCGCCGCGATTGCGAGCGCCGACGCCTCGATCCACGCCGTGCGCTCGGCGACGCCGCCGGTGATCGACGGCCGGCTCGACGACGAGATCTGGAAGGTCGCGGGCCGAAGCGACGCGTTTCGCGAGGTCGATCCGGTCGAGGGCGGCGAGCCCAGGCAGCGCACCGAGGTCCGGGTCGCCTACGACGACGAGGCGCTCTACGTCGCGGTGCGCTGCGACGACAGCGATCCCCGCGGCATCATCGCCAAGACCCTGCTCCCCGACGTCGACATGCGCTCCGACGACCGCGTGAACTTCGTCTTCGACACGTTCCACGACTCGCGAAACGGCTACTTCTTCCAGATCAACCCCGTCGGCGCGCGCTCCGACGCGCTGATCGAGAACAACGCGATCTTCCGCCGCGAGTGGGACACGATCTGGTACGGAAAGACCAGCGTCGACGCGGAAGGCTGGAGCGTGGAGCTGGCGATCCCCTTCAAGAGCGTGACGCTGCGCCCCGGCGATCCGGTCTGGGGCTTCGAGGTCGAGCGCATCGTGCGCCGCGACAGCCAGAAGATCCGCTGGGCGAACCACTCGCAGAACCACGTGATCGTCAACATCGCTGGCATCGGCAGGATCGAGGGCCTGGAGGGAGTCTCGGGCCCC
>Ga0194127_10001113_pt1 | contig 40436 bp, 40 predicted proteins | sample TA2KigC100mmetaG_FD_148624 | JGI IMG/M metagenome (GOLD analysis project Ga0194127, IMG submission 148624) | Freshwater microbial communities from Lake Tanganyika, Tanzania - TA2015036 Kigoma Deep Cast 100m | ecosystem: Environmental > Aquatic > Freshwater > Lake | place: Tanzania: Lake...
ATCGATCCTTTGAACGTATCCCTGCTTGCATTGCCTGTTTTTCTTTCTTCGTCATCTTCCGTACATAGAGTGGATGTTTCATGCCGTCTCTTATACCACTTTTCCTAAATTCTTATCTGCTGTTGCACTAGACTACCTACAGTTTGTGCCCCATTGATTATTGACAACCCTTTGCAGTCAAAAAGCCCTGTTGTTTTCCCAACTGTTCTTGCTGGCAATGGCTTAATGCTTCGAGACAAAATTGTGACACCATTATTGAAATAAATAAAATTTTCAGGCTCATTTTCAATAGTTCGCAATATTCCAGAATTGATATCCGACAAACCTATGAAGTTTCTGATGTTTTCAGCAAATAACTTCTTTCTATTATTTTTCCACAAGAAAGCTAAGTCATATGCGGAGATTTGACCATAATATGCAACAAATGGCTCGTCAATGGTTCCCCAATTTGATAGCGAAATTTCACTTTCTATTGGTTTCCCAGCTAATATCGTATTTAACGAGTCGTGCATTGATCTCAAATTAAAATCCGAAAAAAAAGCCCATTCGGTTGACTCGTTTAGAAATGCAATTAGGTCATTAATAACTCTTTGATTGTGAATTCCAAATCCTTTTCCAGTATAAGATAGTATGATGTTGAGTTTGATTTGACTATCACTGAAGGCATCTTTTATTACTGGTAATTTCTTCTGTAGTTTTTCGTTAAATCTGTCATATTTTTCTTCAATTAAATCGGTAATCCCATTAGAGAACTTCCCCATTTCGCCTGTATCTGGTTCACCAGCTCCCTCGTCAATCATTTTTGATTGTACTAAATACAATAAATTTTGCTGATTGTCATAAAAAATAGCATCAATTCCATTGTCGTTATAGCCGTCGGTAATCGCGTTCGCCGATTCTTCTATCGAGGCGGATGCATTGATATGCAAAGCGTAAGCGGCTAATGCTCTGGAGTAAAAATTTTTCGTAATTTCGGTGGTGGCACAAAGTAAGTGACGATCCTCAACGCGAATTTCACGAATGAGCGAATGCCGTGAATTTCTTCTCTTTTCATTCGTAAAATTCGCCAATTCGCGCCATTCGTGTTCCAAGAACGAAGGTCGCGCATCGGCATCACTTACCAATAGACCACTACCCAGTTTTCCAGGAAATCGTTTCTTCTTTGACGGCGCGTGCCTTTTTAATTTCTTCTGCGTCTTCCAATAAAGTGACGATTTGCTCCCAAACATCTAAATCCACTACAACGGCGGATTGATGTCCATCAGGGCTTACAACGAATTTTATTGAGCTAAGAATATCGGTAACTGTCATGTTTCACCTCATGACTCAATTATAGCCCTGTCACAAGTTGAATTCCCACTCGTGATGGAAATATCCGCGCTTTCGGAGACATGTCTGGGTGGCGGGACCTGATATCCGGCATGTCTCATCTGCCCTGAGCAAGGTAGGCGACTTTTGCTTACCGTTGGCAAAAATCTTTCTTCGGGGGGTATAATTAAATTCAATAGAAGTTGCACGGCTAAGATTGTCAAATTCAGCCATGCTTCGACATAGCTCAGCATAAGAAGGATTTGCATGTGACAACTATCTTTTTTGCAACAGATATACATGGGTCGGATATTTGCTGGAGCAAGTTTCTTAATGCGGGGAAGTTCTACAACGCCGATCAATTGATCCTCGGCGGGGACATGACGGGCAAGGCAGTTATCCCGTTTGTGCATCAGGGTGGGAAAAACTATCGCATCACTTTACTCGAACAGGTGTTTAATACAACGAACGATGAGGAATTGCAGGACATGGTCAAACGTGTCCGCAGCCGCGGCTATTATCCCTATATGACGAATCCAGATGAAATTGCTGAATTGGAAAATGATCCAGACCGCATCAGTGGGATTTTTCTTGCTGAAGTATTGAAAGTAGTACAGGAATGGATGGACCTGGCGGATAAAAAACTGGAAGGCACAGATATGAAGTTGTACTGCTGCCCGGGCAATGATGACATGGATGAAGTGGATGAGATCATTCGCGCGAGCAGAAGCGTGATCTTGGCTGAGGGGCAGGTCACTACCCTGAGCGGCCACGAGATGATCGCCTCAGGCTGGAGCAATCGCACCCCCTGGGACACGCACCGTGAAGAGGACGAGGACCAGCTCAAGGTCAGGTATGAGGCGATGACATCACAGTTGAAAGATCCGCACAATGCCATCTTCAACATCCATGTGCCTCCGCATAAATCCAATCTGGATGAAGCGGCTGAATTGGATGAATCCCTGCGCCCGAAGATGGCAGGTCAGGCTCTAAAGCCTGTCGGCTCGACCGCATTGCGGCAATCCATTGAAGAGGTACAACCTCTGCTGGGTTTGCATGGACACATTCATGAAGGGCGCGGTGTTTCACGGATTGGAAAAACCCTTTGTATAAATCCAGGCTCCATGTATGAACAGGGAACTTTGCTTGGTACGATTGTGAGACTTGGAAAGAAAAAGGTTGAAGATTACGTTTTGACAACAGGTTAATCCCCTCACCCCAACCCCTCTCCCTCAGGGAGAGGGGCAAGGGGAGAGGGTTTGAATAAAGACGCAAAAGAGGAGAATGTTATGAGCAACTTGTTTGTCCGTAAGGCGACCGGCCTGGTACGTTCGTGGTCGGTTATGGACGCGTTTATCTACGCGTTGTTTTCCATCAACCTGATCACCCTCGGTTTGTACAGTTTCAGTCAGATGTACTACTTCGAGGGCGGCATGGTGAATGCGCTGATTATCAGCGCACTGTTCATATTCTTTGAAGTGATTGTGTATGCCGCGTTGATCTCCGTCATGCCTCGTTCTGGCGGCGATTACGTTTGGCAGAGCCGTATCCTCGGCGGCGCAGTCGGCTTCATCCTTGCTGTCACCGGCTGGTGGTTCATTTTGTGGCTGTGGGTGCCGTTGTATGGCGACATGTTCCGTCATATTGTGCTTGTGCCTTTGCTTGGCGTGTTTGGCGCAAAAGATCTTGCATTGTGGTTTGCAGGCACACAAATGGGTTCATTCAGCGCTTCAATCATCACACTTGCCATTGTCAGTGGCTTCATCATGCTTGGCATGAAAACCTATGCGCGCATTCAGAAGTTTTCTTTCTATGGCGGCATGTTGGGACTTCTCATTGTTATTGGATTATTGCTGATGGGGTCCCCCGCAGCCTTCACGGCAGGGTTGGAATCGAACGCAACCTCCATGTTTGGAGCAGCGCCCGGTGTGTATGACGCCACCGTCACCCTCGGTACCGAAGCCGGCGCGATCACACCTTTTAGCGGCGGCTCACTGGCTGTGATTTTCCTTGTGATCCCCTATATGGTCTTTTTCAATTTATGGCCGAATTGGGGCGCGACCCTTTATGGTGAAGTGCGCGGGGCAACGGATTTCAAACGCAACGTGGCTGGCATGGGCTGGGCGCTCGGAATTACAACCGTACTCGGCATCATTTTGCTCTTTGCCATCCGCAATACCATTGGCTGGGATTTTTATGTTCAAGCCGGCGGCGCATGGTGGAATTATGCCTGGGGTTACAGTGAAGTGGCGCCTGCGCTCCCCGTCTGGCCGTATCCTGCCATGCTGGCTGCATTCCTTACCACGAATAAATTCGTACAGTTCCTGGTGATTGCACTGATGAGTTTGTGGTGGTTTGGTTGGTGCGCGACGGTCTTCCTTTCCTCCACGCGTGTCATCTTTGCCGCTGCGTTTGACCGCCTGCTTCCCGAATCGGTTGCAAAATTGGATGAACGTACAGGCACACCCGTCAATGCGCTTTTGTTGATGATCGTTCCATCGGTCTTTGTGGCGTATCTATTTGCGTTCAATATCGCCAATTTCCAGACTCTGACGCTTTGTTCCACATTGGTCATTGCAGTGACATTCCTTGGGACCACCATCTCCGCAATTGTGCTTCCGTACACCAAGCCTGATCTCTACAAGGCATCGCCCATTGCCAAATATAAACTGCTTGGTTTACCGATGATCTCTGTTGCCGGCGTTATCTTTGGCGGCTTCCTTGTGTACCTGCTCTATCAGTGGATTATTGACCCGAATGGTCTGTATGGTATTGGAATTAAAAATACCAGCTCGGTCTATTATATGCTTGGCAATTACGTACTTGCCGCCGTTATTTATTTCGGCTTCAAGTCCTACCGCAAGAGCAAAGGCATTGACCTGAACAAAGTGCAGGCTGAAATTCCAGTTGAGTAGGTTATGAATAAAAGGGACGGTCACCCGCTTTGCGAGGTGACTGTCCCTTAATAGGTGGATGGATGGCGATCACATCACAAGAGATCCTGGCAGAAATGACCCGTCTTGTCGCCGCGGCGGAGGCGAAAAACATCCAACTCCGAGCGATCGGCGGGTTGGCTGTGCAGGCGCATAATAAAAAAAACCATCCGCTGTTTATCCGCGAGTTTGCCGACCTTGATTTTGTGGTCGCAAAAAAACAACGCCGTGAGTTTGAAACTTTCATGCCCGAGGTGGGGTACAGCCCTGACAGGCAGTTTAATATCCTGAACGGCGCAACAAGACAGATTTATTTTGACGACAAAACCGACATGAAGGTCGATATCTTCGTCGGTGATTTTGAAATGTGCCACAAGATTCCCCTCGAAGAGCGCCTGACCTTTGACCCCGTCACCATTCCGCTGGCGGAGTTGTTGCTATCCAAGGCGCAGATCGTGGAACTCAACCGCAAAGACGCGCTCGATATAACCTCCATTTTGTTGAATAATGAAACCGGCAAGGATGACCGCGATAAGATCAATTTGCAAATCCTCGCCCATCTGTGCGGACAGGATTGGGGTTTGTATAAAACCACGTCCATTAATCTGGATCGTGTGATTGACCTGGTCAGCGAGAAAGATATAAGCCTGACACAAGATGAACGTGAACTCATCATTGGACGTGTGCATGCCATTCAAAAAACATTTGAAGAAATGCAAAAACCAATTGCCTGGCAGTTGCGTGATCGCGTCGGCACCCGCGTGAAGTGGTATATTGAAGTGGAGGAAGTGAATCGGTGAGCAAGCGCCTTCGCCTTATCCTCACAATTATTATTCTTACCCTCTCCATCTTCCTTTTAGTTTGGGGATATTTGCCCAACCCTCATGTGACTCTTGAACGGATCATCCTGCCAGCAGAGATGCAGATTCCCACACCCTGACCGCTTCATTCCTGTCCCTTGCCTGTCTCTTGATCAGTGGACCTTTTTCTTCGCGTAACAATTTTCTCATCACCTCCGCATTGACGGTTATTATAGGGTTGTATGCATGTGGCGAGGCAGCGCCTGCCACAACGGAACCTTCCGATTCGCCAACTTTTCCCGTGCCTGCTCCTGTTACACAAACTGCGGCGCCGATCATTGTCTCGCCATCACAAATATCGCCCACGCAAATCGCCGCCGCGCCTGCCATCCTTGAAACACGCCGTCTAACTCTGGAGTATCCCCCAAAGATGAAGGCTGGAGCGGAAGGGGATATTGTCCGATTAACGCTCGAGGTGGATGATCTGGGCAATATCACACCAACCGCCCAAATTGGGGGCAGCATCGTTACAGGCGAAGTGGTTGAGATTCCCAATTTGTATGAAACGCATTTCGTCACTGCGGAAGCGCATATTGATCTGGCGGGAGTGGAAGTTCAGCCCTCCGGCTCGATATATGAACCGATGAAGCCCGGCCAGTCGGTGACTTTTTACTGGAGCATTCGTCCGCAAGAGACGGGGATCTATCGCGGCACAGTCTGGCTGCATTTGAACTTTGAGAGTCTCTCAACGGGAGAGGCAAGCCGAATTGCCGTATCCGCTCAAATCGTCGAGATAGAAGCGGTGGACTTCTTCGGGCTGTCAGTCAACCTGGCGCGTACTTCTGGGGTGATCGGATCAATCGTCGGTGGAGTCGTCGGGTTTCCATTCATCGAAGATATTATCAAGGTTTTGTTCAGACGAAGAAAAAGAAAGTAATTGGGAAGGGCGGGAAAATATATGACGAATATCACCCAAAAAATTGACATGCTATCATGGGGACTGGTTTGTTCTATATGGTACAATTTTGCCGCTTACAAGACTTTTCATGACGGAGCATGTAAATGAACGAGTGGCTTTATGTTGGCTTATTTTTTATTGTTGGTTTGATCATCCCAGTGGGCGCAATCGGCGTCGCGTGGATACTGGGTCCCAAGAAACCCAATCCCATCAAGCAATCAACTTATGAGTGCGGCATTGAACCCATTGGCGAAGGCTGGGTGCAGTTCAAGGCGCAGTATTATATTTTCGCGTTGGTCTTTCTCGTGTTCGATGTGGAAACTGTTTTCCTTTTTCCCTGGGCTGTGAAATTAGGTCAATTGGGTTTGTTTGCCGTTGTGGAAGGCATTATCTTCATTCTTATCCTCATTGCGGGACTGGTTTATACATGGCGCAAGGGGATGTTGGAGTGGGTGTAATTTATATATAAAGGTAGAAAAGGCTGATGGGATTTTTCCTTTCAGCCTTTTCTTTGTGTAAAAGCCCTCACCCTATCCCTCTCCCGAAGGGAGAGGGGACTCCCTTCCCTTTCGGCACACTTGCGCGAGGGTTGGGGATGAGGGAAAACAGGAGTAACTTATGAATTTTTGGAATGATCCTCTTAAAGTAGCCGCGGATTGGCTGACAGGCATACTGACTGGCTGGGGCATGAACGATGTTGCAGCTCATGTGCTGGTGGCTTTCCTCGGCGTGCTGGTACTCATCACCATTTTGATGGTGATCGATATCTTCCTTGTGTGGATCGAACGCAAGGTGGTTTCTCGTTTTCAGGATCGTATTGGTCCCAACCGGGTGGGTCCTTTCGGTTTGATCCAGCCATTCGCAGACATCATCAAACTGATGATTAAAGAAGACACCACGCCTGATGGCGCGGACAAGGTTGTGTACAACATCGCGCCAATGCTTTCGATGATGTCTGTGCTCATTTTGTGGGCGGTTGTGCCGCTTGCGCCCGTCATGCTCGGCGTGGACTTGAACATTGGCGTGCTTTTCATTATTGCGGCGGGTTCAATCGGTACGCTTTCCATTATCATGGCAGGCTGGTCATCGAACAATAAGTTCTCGGTGATTGGCGCGTTCCGTTGTGTGGCTGTGATGGTCTCGTTTGAAATTCCCATGCTTGCGACTTTGCTCATCCCAACCATCTTCTCCGGGTCAATGGGCACGAACGCCATCATTCAAAGTCAGGATATCTGGTTCGTTCTGCTTTCGCCATTAGCCGCATTGATCTTTCTGATCGCGGCAATTGCGGAATTAGGCCGCGCGCCATTCGATCTTGCCGAGGGTGAATCAGAGTTGGTCTCTGGCTACAACATCGAATATTCGGGCATGAAGTTCGGTATGTTCTACGCGGGCGAACTTTTGCATGCCTTCACATTTGGCGGCTTCTGGTCAATCATGTTTTTCGGCGGCTATCGCTTCTTTGGTTTGGAGCAGGTCAGCCCATTCCTCGCCATCGCGATCATCTTGTTCAAGGCTCTCGTTGGTTACTGGATCATCATGTGGGTCAAATACACTGTGATGCGTATCCGTATTGATCAGATGCTTGCCTTTAATTGGAAGTTTCTCACGCCTGTTGCTTTCGTGCTTGTGATGGTGACTGCGTTGATGAATGCGCTTCTGCGCGGCGCTGGCAGCTGGCTCTACGTCACGGGCATGATCCTCTCGAATATTATTATCGCGTGGGTCTCGCTGGAGATCGTCCGTTCGGTGAGCAAAAAGGAACGCGAGCGAGTGGAAGGCTTGAAGGCTATGGAAGTTGCTCATCATTAGACTTGAGTCTTTTACGGATCACGGAATACGTATTACGTAATTCGTAAAACGTAAACTTAGGAAATGGAAATCTTATGACAGCAGAACAAATAATTTTCCTGATCGTTGGAGCAGTCACGCTCATTGCTGGATTGATGGTTGTGACCGTTCGTAATCTTGTCCATGCGGCGTTGTGGCTGGTAGCGGCACTCTTCGGCGTGGCTATCGTCTACACTTTGCTCAATGCTGGCTTTATTGCAGTGGTGCAGGTTGTGGTGTACATCGGCGCGATTGCTATTCTCTTCATCTTCGCGGTCATGTTGACTCGCCGTCAGGCGGCTGACACAGGCGCATCGGTGAATAAGAACTGGTGGGCAGGCGCATTGATGGCTGCGGCAACCTTCGCGGGGCTGGCTTTTCTGCTTCAGGGTTGGAGCGGATTCTCGAAGACAGCATCAGCTATCCCGTTAGGGTTTGATGCGGTCAATCAGTTGGGTGATGCGTTGACCTCGCCTGCGGGATATGTCCTGCCGTTTGAAGTCGCATCTGTTCTGCTGCTTGCGGCATTGGTGGGCGCGGTCTATCTCGCGTTCAATAAGAAATAGGGAGCATGGATGAACATGGTGAAAAAACCTTTAAACACGAAGGTCACTAAGGAACACAAAGGAGAAACCTTTAAGTTATTAACCTTAGTGTACTTCGTGTCCTTTGTGTTTAAGAATCTTTTTGCAGTGGAGGCAGTATGATCCCTCTTTCATGGTATCTCATTCTCGCGGCTGGGTTGTTCAGCATTGGATTGTTTGGCGTCCTGGCGCGCAGGAACGCAGTCGCAATTTTGCTCGGCGTTGAACTGATGCTCAATGCGGTAAATATTAACCTCGTAGCTTTCTGGCGTTATGGTGATGTTGCCCAGATGGCCGGGCAGGTCTTCGCAATTATTGTCTTCGCAGTTGCCGCAGCGGAAGTGGCTGTAGGTCTGGCTTTGGTAATCTCTGTCTATCGCCGTCGCAATACGGTGGTGGCGGAAGAACTTGATTTGTTGAAATGGTAAGCAAAACGGAACACGAAACACGAAACACGGTCTGCAATTCTATAGCATGTAGCGTGTTTCGTAAAATGCGCGTATTCCGTAACGAGGTATCTTTATGACAACAGAAACACTTATTTGGTTAATTCCACTCCCGCCTGTGCTGGCTTTCTTTTTGATCGTATTATTTACGAATAAAAATAAAGCGCTGAGTCACAGCGTGGCAGTGGGCGCGGCATTCCTTTCATGGCTGGGGAGCATGATCGTGTTTGTGCGCGCGCTCGGTGTGGAACATCTTGGCGAACATCCTTTTGCATCTTCGATCAATTGGCTGCCGACAGGCGAGACGTGGTTGAAGATCGGCGTGCTGATCGACCCGCTTTCTGCCGCGACTTTATTCTTCGTGGCGTGGACAGTGTTGATGATCTTCATCTATAGCGTTGGTTATCATAACTATGGTCAACCCGCAGGCGATCACGATCACGCAGGTCTGCCGCCGCACGGCGCAACCGTGACAGATGACCTCGGTCACAAGCATACTGTGCTTTCGGTTGAGCCGATGTACTCGCGCTTCTTTGCGTTTATTGGCTTGTTCGCATTTGGTATGTACGCCCTCGTTGTCTCTGATAACCTGCTCACGCTTTTCGTGGGTTGGGAGATCATGGGTTTGTGCTCGTACTTATTGATTGGCTTCTGGTACGGCAAGTCATCCGCTCGTAACGCGGCGGTGAAAGCATTCATGACCACACGCATCGGCGATGTATTCATGCTGTTGGGCATCACCTTCCTTTATTATGCAACTGGGACACTTTCCTACCGTGAGATTTTCACCGAAGAAGTTTTACACACGCTTGCAACAGTGCCGAGCGGTGTGTTCGGATTATCCGCTGCTGGGTTGATCGCATTATTGCTCTTCATCGGCACAATTGGTAAATCGGCGCAGTTTCCCCTTCATGTTTGGTTGCCAGACGCGATGGAAGGCCCTACTCCTGTCAGCGCGATGATCCATGCGGCGACGATGGTGTCAGCGGGTGTGTTTGCGGTCATTCGCATGTTCCCGCTTCTCAGTCTTGACCCGAAGACGATGACCATCGTTGCGTTTATCGGCGCGTTCACGGCGATCTTCGCCGCGACCATTGCCGTTGCGCAAAATGACATCAAACGCGTGCTGGCTTATTCCACGATTTCACAGCTCGGCTTCATGATCGCCGCGCTCGGTGTCGGCGCCTATGTTGCCGCCGTCTTTCATCTAATAACACACGCCTTCTTCAAAGCCCTGCTCTTCCTTGGCTCTGGTTCCGTCATTCACGGCATGGAGCATGGCGTGCTTCACACAGGCAATCACAAAGTTGATCCGCAGGATATGTTCAACATGGGCGGCCTGCGCAAGAAGATGCCGATCACATTCTGGACCTTCCTCATCGGCGGCTTTGCCCTCTCTGGCTTCCCGATCATCACCGCAGGCTTCTGGTCGAAGGATGAAATTCTTGCGGACGCCTTCGGTCACGGTCACCTGGCAGTCTTCATCACACTCGCGATTGCCGCTTTCATGACCGCGTTCTACACCATGCGCCAGATCACATTGACCTTCCTCGGCGAACCACGCACGAAGGAAGCCGAACACGCGCATGAGACTCCCTGGACGATGACCGCTCCGCTTGTGATTCTCGCGTTCTTTGCTGTGACCTACGGCTGGGTCGGCATCCCCGAGCATTTCCCAATCCTCGGCGGACTCGTGCCAAACTGGTTCCATGAATTCGTGGGCGGCACGTTGGCTGAACATCCCGAAGCAGTTGAATTCAATATCATCCCTCTCGCCACTTCATTATTTGTCGCGCTCGGCGGTTTATTCTTCGGCTGGCTTACCTATCGCAACGTCCAATCCGCTGAACAGGACAAACTGCAAATTCCTTTGCTCAGGAACAAATATTATTTCGATGAAGCCTACGACTTTCTCTTCATCAAACCGTTGACCTGGTTCTCTGAAGTCTTCGTCTCCAGGTGGATGGACAAAAGTTTCATTGACGGTATTCTGCACATCTTTGGCCCCGCTACCGGTGGGCTTGGTTCCTTTATTCGAGATAAATTTGACGTGCCAGTCGTCAACCAATTCTTTGGCGATGGTTCCGCTGATGCCACCTATTGGATTGGCAAGAACCTGCGTCCCATTCAAACGGGTCGTATCCAGCAATATCTTATTCTTTCGTTGATCATTCTCGTTGTGATCGGCGGCCTGCTTTTTGCATTGCTGGTTAGGAGCGCATAATGGATTTTCTGAATACCCATCTCCTTAGCCTGATCTTATTCCTGCCGACCATTGCGGCATTGATTATGCTCTTCCTGCCAAGCGGCGAGACGAAACTTCTGCGTTGGTTCGCATTCAGCGCCAGCCTGATTCCTTTCGCGCTCACGCTTGTGCTGTGGAGCAACTTTGACCCGGACATGACAGGCTTCCAGTTTCAAGAACAATATATGTGGTATGAAGCCATCCACTCAACCCTCCACCTCGGCGTGGATGGTATCTCCATTTCGATGGTCTTGCTCACCACATTGCTTACGCCTCTCGCCATCCTCGCTTCCTTCAGCATAACTGACCGCGTCAAGCCGTACATGATGCTCTTCCTCTTTTTGGAAACAGGCATGCTCGGCGTCTTCATGGCGCTTGACCTCCTGATCTTCTTCGTCTTCTGGGAAATTGGTCTTATTCCGATGTATTTCCTCATCAATCAATGGGGCAGCGCCAACAAGGATTACGCCTCCATGAAGTTCATGATGTATACGATGGGCGGATCACTTGGCCTCTTGCTCGCTGTGCAAATGCTCGGTGTTCTCTTCGGGACTTATGATCTGGTTGCCCTCTACGAGCGATGGAATTCGCTTGATCCTGGTTCTATTCTACTCGGGTTGCCAGTGCATACCGTCAAGACGATTGCCTTCTGGGCATTCACCATCGCATTTGCAGTCAAAGTTCCGATTTGGCCCTTCCATACCTGGCTGCCAGATGCGCATACCGAAGCCCCGACTGCTGGTTCAATGATCCTGGCTGGTGTCCTGCTCAAACTCGGCGCGTACGGTTTTCTGCGACTTGTGCTTCCGTTCTATCCGCTCGAAGCGAAGATATTTGCAGGTGCGCTGGCTTTGCTCGCAACTGCTGCAATCGTCTTTGGCGCGTTTGGCTCATTCGGTCAAACAGACTTCAAGCGGCTTGTGGCGTATTCGTCGGTCAATCACATGGGATTTGTAGTCCTCGGTATCGCTGCGGCAGGCCTGGCGGCGGGAACAGCCGATGCTCATATCGCCATGAATGGTGCGGTCCTACAGATGTTCAATCACGGCTTGTCTGCGGCTGGTATGTTCTTTTTAGTCGGTGTGATTTACGAACGCACGCACACACGCAATCTGGAAGAGTTCGGCGGTTTATTTCCGCTCGTACCTGTCTACGGCGGCATCTTAATCTTCATGAGTATGGCGTCGCTTGGCTTGCCTGGACTCAACGGCTTCGTCTCTGAGTTTTTGGTGGTGCGAGGCGCGTATCCAGTATTGAAGATCTACACTGTCGTTTCCATGCTTGGTTTGCTTTTCACGGGTGCTTATATTTTGAAAGGCATCGCCAAAGTTTTGCATGGCCCCATGAACGAATATTGGGCGCGCGGCGAACACAAACTGACTGAGATCAACACGCGCGAAATTCTTGTGGTGGTCCCGCTGATGATCCTGATCCTGATCATCGGCATCTGGCCTGCGTGGATACTTGAAGTGATAAATAAAGCCGTGGTTGCGCTTTTCTAATGCGTAATTCGTAATACGTAATTTACGGATTACGCAACACGCAACACAGATCACGTAACACGCAACACGAGTCTGAGGTGATTATGAATTTTCCGATACTAAGTATTATTACTTTCCTTCCCTTTGTGGCCGCAGTCGTCATGTTGATGATCCCTGCGGACCGCAAGACGGAAGTCCGCGGCGTTGCGCTGGCAACCGCGGCGATAGACCTTCTGCTTTCTGGCTGGCTCTACCTGCAATACCTGCTTGGCGGCATGACAGGCTACCAATTCATTGAAACATACAACTGGCTTCCTGCGCTCGGCATCAGCCTGAAATTCGGCGTGGACGGCATGAGCGCCCCGCTTGTCCTGCTCACAGGTATCGTCATGTTCACGGGTGTATTGATCTCGTGGGGCGATTACGATGAAAAACATCATGTCTCTGCGGGTATTCAAGACCGACCGCGCGAATTCTTCGCCTTCCTCTTCCTGCTGGCGGGGGGGGTGTTCGGCGTATTCGTTTCGCTCGATTTGTTCATGCTGTTCTTCTTCTATGAGATCGCCGTATTCCCGATGTACCTGCTCATCGCCATTTGGGGTTGGATCAAGACTCGTGAATACGCGGCCATGAAGCTGACGCTTTACCTGTTTATCGGTTCTGTGGTTTCGCTAGCCGGTGTGCTCGTCATGTATTGGACACAATATCAAAACACAGGCGTGCTTTCCTTCGACATGCTTCAAATGGAAAGCGCAGGCTTCTCTTCAACCTTTCAATATATTTGGTTTTTGCCGGTCTTCCTCGGTTTCGCAGTGCTGGGTGGTATCTGGCCCTTCCACAACTGGTCGCCCGATGGCCACGTGGCCGCGCCGACAGCCGTCTCCATGTTCCATGCAGGCGTGTTGATGAAACTCGGCGCGTTTGCCGCCCTGCGCGTGGGTGTGATGCTCCTCCCTGAAGGCGCGAAACAATGGTCATGGCTGATCATGGCACTTGCCAGTATCGCCGTGGTTTATGGAGCCTATATCGCCTTTGTCCAGCCTGACTTGAAATACATGATCGGCTTTTCATCCGTTTCGCACATGGGACTTGTGATGCTTGGCATCTCTACGCTTAATCAAACTGGTCTCACGGGCGCAGGCGTGCAGATGTTCTCGCACGGTGTGATGACGGCTCTCTTCTTTGCGATTACAGGCATGATTTACGACCGCTCACACACACGCCAGATACCCGAACTCGGCGGCATGGGAAAGATCATGCCCTTTGCAATGATCGGCTTTATCATAGGCGGACTCGTTTCAATGGGTATGCCTGGCTTTTCGGGCTTTATTGCGGAGTTCCCCATCTTCATGGGTGTGTGGGGACGCCAGTGGCTGGTGGCTGTCTTCGCAAGCATTTCGATCATCATCACCGCCGCTTACATTATGATAAATATTCGCAAAGTGTTCTTCAGTCCATTGCCTGAAAATCTTCAAGGTCACGTTGGTGATATTACCGTATTGGATAAAGTTGCGATCGTCGCGTTATGCTTCTTTATGATCGTTATCGGTTTATTTCCCTCTGTCATGGTGCCAATGGTCGAAACAGGCGTTGAGAATATCATGCGCTTATTGGGAGGTGCATAAATGTTTACTCCTGTGATGTTCGCTTCCATCCTCCCTGAAATTTTGATCCTCGCCCTTGGCATGATCCTGCTGATTGTTGAGCCGTTCTGGAAAGAAAATCAACGCCGTAATGCGGGCTGGCTCACTGCGGGCGGACTCTTTGTTATCATCATCGTCAGCCTGCTCTTTGGTCAACCTGGCGAGCCGACTGCCGTACTTGGCGGTATGATCCGCTTTGACTGGCTGGGATTCTTCTTCAAGATTCTCTTTATGTTTGCCGCCGTAGCGACCGCTCTTCTTTTGATGGATCATGAGAAGGCGGGAGGACGCGGCGAGGCATATCTTCTGCTCCTTGCCTCGCTTCTCGGCATGAACCTGATGGCTGTTTCGGCGGACCTGGTCATGCTCTACCTTTCGATTGAGACCGCGTCGATCCCACTTTACATCCTCGCAGGCTTTTTACTGGCTGACGATCGTTCCACCGAAGCTGGTTTCAAGTATTTGTTGTTCGGCACGCTGGTTTCTACGGTCATGCTTTACGGTTTCAGCTTGATCTTTGGTTTTGCCGGCACAACCAACATTTATAAACTTGCTGAAATGCTTGCAACTGGCAACCTTTCTGCCTTGCTCGCGTTCAGTGTCCTTGCCCTGATCCTTGTGGGACTTGGTTTTAAGATTGCCATTGTTCCTTTTCAATTCTGGGCGCCTGATGTATATGAAGGCTCGCCGACTCCGGTGGCTGGTTTCCTTTCCACGGCTTCAAAAGCCGCTGGCTTTGCAGTGATCGTGCGTTTGTTTTTCGTTGCTTTCCCCGATTTCGCACCCTTGTGGACGGTGATCCTCGCGGCTCTTTCTGCCATCACTATGACAGTCGGCAACCTGCTCGCGATTTCACAGACAAACGTCAAGCGCCTGCTTGCGTATTCATCCATTGCACATGCGGGCTATGCTTTGATCGGTGTGGTTGCATTTAGTCAACTTGGCGCGGCGAGTGTGGTCTTCTATCTCGCGGCGTACATCGTTACCAATTTGCTCGCCTTCGGTGTCGTCATGGCATTCAGCCGTGTAACGGGTCTCGAAGAACTCAAAGACTATGCAGGCATGAGCCGACGTAATCCGTGGCTGGCGTTGTTGATGCTGGCTGCGTTCCTGTCGCTTACGGGCATGCCGCCTTTCGGTGGCTTCGTGGCGAAGATCTTTGTCTTTGCCGCAGGCGTGCAGGCAGGTTATGTCTGGTTGGTTATCGTGGGTATCCTCAACTCCATCATCGGTGTATTTTACTATCTCAATGCGATGAAGTATGTTTATCTTTATCGTATGCCGAATGAAGATGAAGAGAAGCACCCCATCCCGTTGACCCGTCCGTATGCGATTGCGTTGGCTGTGCTGGTACTTGGCGTGATCCTGATCGGCACCGTATTCGCTCCGTGGTTCAGTTGGTCTGACGCCGCGGCGTTGAATTTGTTTTAATTCTAGATTCTGGAGTCCATCAGCTTGCTACCTGACTCCAAAGTCTTCAGCGCAGAAAATATTTTCGAAAGCAGAATCAGGTCAAAGCCCAGAGAAGAGGCGTTTTTGAGGGGGGCAACGCATTTGGATGGCGGTTATCAGCCTACAGCGTGGAAAAATCTACTTGGGCAGACACCTTAACCGATTTTTGATTTCTGTTTGACAGCCCTTTGACCCGTCAGGTATAATCGTGCGACATGGCACAATCAGATAATAACCGTCGAAATATGGTAAGCACGCTGCTGATCGTTGTAATCGGACAGGTCGGTTGTTTGACCCTGGCCGTCATTCTGGCCTCGGTGTTTGGCGGGTTGTGGCTTGATAATCTGTTTGGAACGAAACCAGTTTTTACGCTGGTGTTGTTGTTTGCTGGAATCCCTCTTTCGGTGATCCTGATGCTGTATGTCTCGCGGAAATCGCTGGCGCGGCTGAAGGAAAAATATGAACCCGAAGAGAAAAAAACTACTGCTTAGGAGGCGGGCTTGGAGACCCAAAAACGTACCCCGTGGCGGCGCTGGATTGTTCTAGTGTTGATGATCGCTGGTTTTATTCTGGGCGGGATTTTTGTCCCTGTTCAGCCTGAGATCGTGGTTGCCGCCGAAAAATTAATTGAAGAACCTATCGCTGAGAATTTCCTCGGCCTGGGTCCGTTGTATTTGGTGAATACGATGCCGACACTGGCTGTGACTCTTGTCCTGTTGATGGTGATTGCGTTCTTTACCAATCGTTCTTTGATGAAGAGTCAAAATACCGACCTCGTGCCGCGCGGCATTGGCAATGTGATGGAAGGCATTCTTGAGGTACTCTACAACCTTACCGAAGGTTCTGCGGGCACAAAGTGGGCGAGGGCGATCTTCCCCTGGTTTGCGACGATCATGATCTATGTGTTGTTTGCAAACCTGCTCAAGTTGATTCCTGGCTTTGAGTCCATTGGTGTTATGCATCATGTGGAGCCTGGTGAGGGACATGAAAAGGCGCTTCTGTTCGGTCACTGGTATACCCTGCTTCCCAACAAAGGCGAATATGTCATTGCGCCGTTCTTCCGCGGTATTTCCGTGGATTTGAACTTCACTGTTTCGCTCGCTATTATTGCAGTTGTAGCGATTCAAGTTGTCGGTTTCCGCGCACAGGGATTTGGTTATTTGAGCAAGTTCTTCAATACCCGTCGCATGTTCAAGGTGCCATTCTTTGGTGCGATGGACTTTTTAGTCGGCTTGCTTGAACTGATCTCGGAAGTCTCAAAAATACTTTCGTTTGCCTTCCGTCTTTTCGGTAATATGTTTGCGGGAATCGTGCTGGTTGCCATTGTTGCAGGATTGTTGGGACGTATTTCCATTCTGCCCGCAATGATCATGATGTTTGAATTGTTCGTTGGCATCATTCAGGCGTTCGTGTTTGGTATGTTGACCATGGTCTTTATGGCGCAAGCCACGCAAGGTCACGGCGGCGAAGAACACGCAGAAGCACACGCTGAAATTCACGAAATATAATTAATTACTCAGCCGTCATTGCGAGGGCGTTCTTGCTCTCCCTGGCACCGCCCGCCAGGGCAGGTGTGCCCGAAGTAATCCCAGCAACGAGACGGAAAGTGCTTCGCCGCCAAAGTACAAAAGCGGCGGCTTGCAATGACGAAATTAGATAATCTTAAGGAGAATTGAAACATGGAAGGAAATATTTTAGATGCAATGCGCTACGTTGGCGCAGGTTTGGCAATGATCGGCGCCGCAGGCGCTGGTATTGGTATTGGTCTCAGCGTGCAGGGCGCGCTCACAGGGATGGCACGTAACCCTGATACCTATGGTAACTTGCTGACCAACATGATTTTGGGCATTGCGTTCTCTGAAGCGATCGCGATCTACTGTCTGGTTATCGCGTTCCTGATGCTCTTCAAAGTTGTATAATTCATAGGAGCATAGAAACATGGAAGCTCTTGGTATTAGTCCCGGTTTTCTCATTGTTCAGATCATAGCGTTTATTATTGTCCTGTTGACATTGAACGCCTGGGTCTACAAACCCATGCTGGACATGATGGAAAATCGCAAAAATAAGATCGCGCAAGGTTTGGAAGATGCCCGTGTCGCAGCAGAAGCTCGTAAAGATGCTGAGAAGGAAGCCGCTAAAATTCTAGCCGCTGCGCAAGCCGAAGCAGGCAAAGTTGTCCGTGAGGCAACGGAGCGTGCCGCGTCCGCAGGGAAGGATGTGAAAGCTGCAGCCGAAGCAGAAGCCGCCAAGGCTCGCGAAGTTGCGATGGCTGAAGCCGAACTCGAACGCAATCGTATTCTCGGCGATTTGCGCGGTCAGGTGGCTGCTCTCGCGCTTGCCGCCGCAAACAAGCTTGTTGGCGAAGCGCTTGATGAAAAGAAGCAGCATATATTGATTGATGAATTCTTTTCCGGTGTTAAAGCCGGAAAGGTTGTTGTTCTCGATGATGCTGGTTTCAAGGGCGATTCCGCTGAAGTGACCAGCGCTTTACCGCTCACCGTTAATGAACAGGATACTGTAAGGAAGAGTGTTCTCGGGAAGGTTGGTGCAAAGGCTGTTGACTTTCGCGTGGACCCGTCCATTCTTGGTGGACTGGTAATCAAAGTTGGTGACAAGGTGCTTGATGGCTCTGTGGCCGGAAAACTTGAAGGACTTCGTCAGACTTTAAAGTAAGCGTAATCACGACATTGGTCGTTTACAGGAAGGGTTTTGGTAAAATTACCAAGACCCTTTTTTGTTTAAACCTTGATAAACGGAGATGAACAAAGATACATGATGCTAAAAAACTTGTTTGTTGACTTTCCATTTCCCCATCCTGAAAATATTCCCGATGTTGAGATCACGGGTATTGCCATTGATAGCCGTGCAGTGAAACCCGGCTATCTTTTTGTTGCCATGAAAGGCGGCAATATAGATGGGCATGACTATATTCAGAAGGCGATTGACAATGGAGCCGTTGCGGTAATGGGGGATAGGGAATTTGATTTGGATCGGCTTTCCGTCCCATATATTAGACTTCAGAACCCGCGTCAGGCCCTGACCTGGTTATCGGCTGCGTTTTACAACTGGCCGGCCCGCAGACTGACAGTGATCGGCGTCACCGGCACGGATGGCAAGACCACAACCAGTAATCTCATTTATAAAATATTGGTCGCCGCAGGCATCAAAGCTGGGATGATATCAACCGTCAATGCGGTCATCGGGGATGAGGTACTGGATACGGGTTTCCACGTCACCACTCCAGACGCACATGATGTGCAGCGCTATCTCGCTAAGATGGTTGAGTCTGGTTTGACTCACGTTGTGCTCGAAACCACCTCCCACGCTTGGGCGCAATATCGCGTGGATGCCTGTGAGTTTGATGTGGGTGTGGTTACGAATATCACGCATGAACACATGGACGAACATGGCAATTATGAAAACTACCGCGCCGCGAAGGCAAGATTATTTTCCAGCCTGGAGTGGACAAAAGAGAAGCTGCACCCACAGGGGGCTGTGCCGGGCAATCCGCGATTGGGCGTGATCAATCGCGATGATCGTTCTTTTGAATACCTGAATGAATTTATTAAAACGAAAAAGCTGAACTATGGCATGCAAGAATCAGCCGATGTCCGTGCGGTGGACGTGAAATATAGTTCGTCAGGGATTGAGTTCACAGTCATATCGAATGATTTTCGTGTAGGCATTAAGAGTAGTTTGGTTGGTTCATACAACATCTTAAACTGCCTTGCCGCGCTGACGGCTGCTGTTTACGGCCTCGGTATTGACCCTGAGACCGCCGCGCGCGGCATCGCTTCATTGGATGGCATCCCTGGCCGCATGGAAAGAATCGATCTGGGTCAGAACTTTATTGCCATAGTGGATTTTGCGCATACCCCCAATGCATTGAAAGTTGCCTTGGAAGCAGGGCGCGCCCTCACCTCTAATCCCTCTCCCAAAGGGAGAGGGGCAGGGGTGAGGGAAAAAGGCAGGGTGATCTCAGTCTTCGGCTCTGCAGGCTTACGCGATAAAGAGAAACGCCGCATGATGGCCGAGACTTCAACTGCGTTAGCTGATCTATCCGTGTTCACTGCTGAAGACCCGCGCACTGAATCGCTCGATGGAATCCTTGAGGAGATGGCGGCAGGAGCACGGTCAAAGGGCGGACGCGAGGGGGAGACGTTCTGGCGGATTCCCGATCGAGGCGAGGCGATCAAATTTGCCCTGCGTCTCGCAAAGGAGGGGGATGTGGTACTGTCTTGCGGCAAGGGGCATGAACAATCCATGTGTTTTGGCAGGACAGAATATCCTTGGGATGACCGCACTGCAATGAAGGCGGCGCTTGCCGAGTTTTTAGGGCTCGATGGACCCAGGATGCCGTACCTGCCTTCGCAGGATAAGCAGGAAGAGGAATGGTTGAGGGGATAAAGAGCAGTAGAATTGTTTGGGAGAATAAAATGACAAATTGGGTTAAGCCGGTTACTTTGCAGGGAAAACATGTTCGTCTTGAGCCAATGACGGAAGCGCACATCCCTGGTTTGGCCGAAATTGGGATTGGGCAAAGCTTCTGGAATTATATGTTGTATGGTGATATTAAAACGGAAGAGGACATGCGGCAGTGGGTTTTGGATATTCTCAGCCGGGTCGAAAATGGGACGGACATGCCTTTCGTTGCGATTCATCTTGCTTCGGGACGCGTGGCAGGTGCGACCCGTTATTTAAATATCTTGCCTAAAGACCGCGGACTTGAAATTGGAGGCACATGGTATGGGCTGGACTTCCAGCGTACGCCTGTCAATACGGAATGTAAATACCTGCTGCTGACCCATGCCTTTGAGACGTTGAGATGCATCCGCGTACAGTTGAAGACGGACTTGCTGAACGAGCGTTCACAGAAAGCCATTGAGAGGATCGGAGCGATAAAGGAAGGCGTCCTGCGCAATCATATGATCCTGCCTGATGGCCGGTATCGTGACTCTGTGTTTTACAGTATTTTGGATAAAGAGTGGGGAACGGTAAAAAAGAATTTGGAAGCGAAGCTGACGCGTTAACTATTCAATTGCAATTAATCCCACTTGTTTCCATACAAATCTAAAAATACGGCTATTCGGAGATGATCCATTTTGACGTTATGTCCGCCCACGTTGATTGCTCGAAGGAATACGATGAATTTTGACATGGGTGGGATTATAGCATCCAACAAAAAATCTCCGAGTTCTTTGCACAGCACCCTGTGGGCAAGAACTCGGAGTTTGCTGTTTAAGCAGGCAAACAGATACCATTTGTTTTTACCCCACATCACAAAACAAATTTTTGAACATGGACACGGAGACGGCTGAAATAAATACGTTGGTGTCAATGATGACCTTCATGTTAGTTCCCTGCGCGATAAGCCGCAATTTCTGCGGCGATTTCCTCTTCTGTGATCGTTTTTGCCTGCGGTAATGCCTGTGTGGTTTTGAATAGGGCTTTCAAACGGCGGATGCGCTTTTGGCGGTCAGTATCCACGCTTTTGACAAGCACGATCACCTCGGCTTTCGTGCCGGGCTTCAAATTCGTTGACTTGATCTCAATTCGTCCATCTGAGCGGACGGTTACTTTTTTTCGTAAGGCGGTAATCATCTTGACACTCCTGTTTTATTAACCGGCCTTTGATTATAGCACTCAAAAAAACTCCGAGTTTGCCAAAAACTCGGAGTTTTGTCCTATTGATTACTGCTCACTACTCACTTGTCATTGATCACTACCTTCGTCCCCCACGATCCCCGCCGCCGCTGCGCCCGCCGCTTCGGCCTCCATTGCGGTCGCCGCCGCGTCCACCGCCGCCGGGGCGAGGTCCGCTCTTGCGGGCATCTTTCTCCCGCGCTTCCTCAGCAGACCAGCCCTCCAGCACAGCCTGACGTGAAAGGCGGATCTTGCCTTGCGGGTCAATGTCTGTGACCATCACGGTCAATTCATCACCCAATACGCAAACATCTTCAACGGTGTTCACTCGTTCACTTGCAAGTTGTGAGATGTGCACGAGTCCGTCCACGCCGGGGAGCAGGTTCACGAATGCGCCGAAGGCTTCAATGCGGACTACTTTGCCCGTGTAGATATTTCCAATTACCACAGCCTCGCTAAGCGATTCCACACGTTCCTGTGCGATCTTTGCGCCGACGCTGTCGGTGGATGCGATATAGACCGTACCATCTTCCTGAATATCAATCTTTGTGTTGGTTTCTTCCTGCAATGCGCGGATGTTCTTACCGCCCGGTCCGATGAGAGCGCCGATCTTGTCGATCGGGATCTTCACAGTAATGATACGCGGCGCATGTGGTTTTAATTCCGCGCGGGGTGCGTCCAACGCCTCGAGCATCTTTTCCATAATGGACATGCGCGCAGTGTTCGCCTGCGCCAATGCTTCCTTCATCATTTGCGTGCTCAAACCGCTGATCTTGATATCCATTTGCAAAGCGGTGATGCCAGCCGCCGTGCCCGCAACTTTGAAATCCATATCGCCGAGGTGGTCTTCGGTCCCTTGAATATCGGTCAAAATTTTATAGCGGACAGCCTGCCCTGACCCGAAGGGTGTCGAAGGGTCGGTGATGAGTCCCATGGCCACACCGGATACGGGAGCCTTGATCGGCACGCCCGCGTCCATCAATGCCAAAGTCGAGCCGCAGACTGAACCCATCGAGGTCGAGCCGTTGGATGACAACGCTTCGGATACAACGCGGATGGCGTACGGGAAGGATTCTTCGGCTGGGAGGACGGGTTCGAGCGCGCGCTCTGCCAACGCGCCATGACCGATCTCGCGCCTGCTCTGTCCGCGAAGCATTTTAACCTCGCCGGTGGAGAAAGGCGGGAAACTGTAGTGGTGCATATATCGTTTGTTTTTATCGGGGGACAAATTATCAAGTTCCTGCGCTTCACCCAATGTACCGAGTGTAGCAAAGGATAGGACTTGCGTCTCGCCGCGTGTGAAAAGTCCAGTGCCATGCGCGCGAGGGGAGAGTCCCACTTCACACCAGATCGGGCGGATCTCAGTGGGTGTGCGGCCATCGGGACGTTTGCCCATGCTCAAAATTCTTTCGCGGACGATCTTGTGCTCGGCTTCGCTAAACGCGGATTTCACATCTTTTTGTGCAGGCGCGTTTGCGTCACCTTCGATGCATAATTCAGCGACGACTGCGGCTTCCAATTCGTCCATGCCGCCGTAGAATTCATTTTTGCTCAATGGCTTATCGAGCAATTCGTTCATCTTTCCATTGACCGACTCGAATACTTTCTTTTGCAATTCTTCGTTGGCAGTGGTGATGGTCACTTCGCGCTTGGGCTTGCCAATTTCTGCCTGCATCTTGAGTTGCAAATCAATGATCGGCTGAATGGACTGATGTCCCAATTCGAGCGCGGCCACCATTACATCTTCGGGGATTTCGTTGGCGCCGCATTCCACCATGAGGATCGCTTCCTTGGTGCCGGCAATTCTCAGGTCCAGATCAGAAGCGTCCATTTCTGCAAAAGTCGGGTTGAGCACGAACTCACCGTTCACGCGTCCAACTCTCACTGCGCCGACAGGTCCAGACCAGGGGATATCCGAGATCATGATCGCGGCAGAAGCGGCGTTGATCGCGAGAATATCGAGGGGATTAACGCCATCGGCTGAGAATGTGTACATGATGACCTGCACTTCATTCCGCATACCTTGCGCAAAAAGCGGGCGCAGGGGGCGGTCTGTCAGGCGCGCCACAAGAATGGAATCTGTGGAGGCGCGGCCTTCCCGTCGGAAGAAGGAGCCGGGGATCTTGCCGCCAGCATACATGCGCTCTTCAAAATCAACTGAAAGCGGTAAAAAATCAATGCCTTCACGCACGCCGCCCATAGTGGCCGCTGCGAATACGATGGAATCTTCAACGCCGAAGGTGACCGCGCCGCCAGCTTGAGCGGCCAATGTTCCGGTCTCAAAGGTGAAGGTGCGCGTGCCAACAACGGCTGAATAGCGTTTTAAATTGGGTTTCATTTATTGTCTCCTGTTTTGTAGGGCGGAATGGTGTTCCGCCATAGGACGGGATGCCATCCCGTCTTACAATAATTTCCCGCCAGTGGGTTAGGGACTGAAGAGTGGGAATGACGCCCGGGCGTCATTCGCGCTATTCAATTCCTGACTGCGGGTGCTATTTATGATAGTAGGGACACAACGGCGCTGTGTCCCTACTGGTGAACTAGAATACTTATTTGCGGCGCAGGTTTAGACGTTCGGTGACGCTCAGGTAACTCTTGTAATTGCTTTGGCGCAAGTATGTGAGCAAGCGGCGGCGGGAACCGACCATCTTGAGCAGACCGCGTCGGCAGGATTGATCCTGCTTGTTGTTCCGCAAATGCTCGGTGAGTTGAGTAATGCGGTTGGTCAGGATAGAGATCTGCACTTCCGGCGAACCAGTATCCTTTTCGTGGCGATGAAAATCCTCAATCGCCTTTGTCTTGACCTCTTTTGCGAGTGGCATGACGTATGCTTCTTCCTTTCTTTAGAGATATTGGCGGCAAAAAACGCCGCACTACGCAGGTCTCCTTGCCTACAGCGCGCTCCTCAAAAGAGGACATACCGTTTGGCAGGACCAGTCACGGGCGGGATTATACCAGAGAAATAACGCTCAGGAGATTTTTGGCTTGCGGTTTGAGTAAAAGTTACTGCCACCTTTACGCCAGCGTGCATATTGTTGTAGAATGGAGGAAATCATATTCGTTGAGAGGCGTGAGCTAAAGAGGTTTGAATGCGCAAGTTATATTGGGTCTGGGTGCTGGCGATTTTTATGCAGGCCTGTTCCATGGATGATTTCTTTCTGCTAACAGACACAAATGCTCCCAAGTTCACTCCCACAACAACCTCAGTACCTATTTTATGGCCAACTATTACGCGGACTCCGCCTGCCACTGCCACACCAACGATCGTACGCATCCCAACATTCGACCCGTACTTGCAGACAGAGACGGTTGTTCCAATGCCTCTTTTTAGCGGAACGAATACCATCACCCCCTATGCGCCGCCAGCTACCTTTAAGCCGGACGTCGGGTTTGCCCTGGTCACCGTGGCAGACAATAAAATTTTTTGGGGAGTCTGCACGCCAAATAAGACCACAATTACCGCGCGAGTGGAAAACCCCGAAGAGGTGATCAGTGTTGTCATTTTTGTGCAGGTCAAGTCAGCCATCGAAGAGGATTACACACCTTGGACGACAGGCAATGTCATGCTCAACCATATGGATGGGACATTTTCCTATGTACTCGAAGCGACCGAGATTGAAGGGCATAATCACTACAAGAACTCCTGGGTTAGGGTTCAATTGGTGGCAACGAATAAGGATGGGGTTGAAGTAGGGCGAACAAAGGTTTACACAGAGATTATCGCGCTCTCGCCTTGCATGTGCTATGAACCTTTGAAAGGATGTCCGACACCTACGCCATGAAAAATATTTGCCTCTTTCTTATCCTGGCCATCCTGTCCACCTCGTGTTCATTTACCGCAGAGCAGATATTTTTGATCCCTGTGGATACTTCTACACCTGCGCCTACTTCCACTAAAACTTATACGCCAGTTCCAACCTTCACTCCACTCACACCTACATTGACATTTACCATGACGCCCACACTGGTTGGTTTCAAGACGACTACCTCCACGCCAGAGAATACCCCCACAGTGGCGAAAACAGATACACCTTTGCCAACGATTACCTTGAGTACCTCCACACCTACTGTGCAAATGGACGGATTTGTTTCAGTACTTGTTTCTTCAAATGAATTTTATAAAGGAATCAAATGCGAACCTGCTTCCGTCAAATTTACAGTACAGGTGGCAGAGTCCAATCAGGCGGCTTATGTGGTTTTGTTTGTTCGTTTCAGGAGCAGGAATTCCGGCTCCATCAGTGATTGGACAAGCATTGACATGCAGAACATCGGAGCAGGAACTTTCGTCCATGAATTGTCCTCAGATGAAATGAAGGGAAATGCGTTATTTATTGACCCCTGGGTTGAATATCAATTGGTGGCCGTCACTGCCAATGCCCGTGAGATCGGACGCACTGAAATTTTTAAAGAAACCCTATCCATGCTTGCATGTACTTCGACGCCAACCCCGCTTGCAACAGGTGTGAAACCATAAGAGAAATTGTGTCAACTCAACGGGCGGGATGAAGCTTGAATTTTGTTTTCGTTACTTAATTACGATTCCACTTCGAGGGGGAATTGTGATCTTGTTCTCAGCCATAACCGGATTGCCAAAGAGAACGCGGGCGTATTGGAGATGATGCAACTCAAAGGGTCTTTCCTCTTTTGAGACATTGAATGCGATGGTGATTGTCTCATGGTTGTATGTGCGTGAATATGCCATCACCTCCCCTTCGGCGTGCAGGCGTTTGTATTCGCCGCGCCTTAATGCCGCATGTTCCTTCCGTAATGAGATGCACCCCTTTGCATAATCGAGCAGGTCCTTGTCCCATCTGTTTTCTTCCCAGGGGAACGCTTTGCGGCACTCCGGGTCGTGTCCGCCGTCCACGCCAACTTCATCGCCATAGTAAATGCAGGGCGCGCCCGGGATCGTGAACATGAACAGCCATGCAAGTTTAAGGGAAGCCTTGTCACCGTTCACGCATGAAAGAAAGCGCGGCATGTCATGGCTGTCAAGCAGGTTCAATTGGGCGTAGGTGATGTCGGGTGGGTACAGATTCAATATGCGATCCACTTCGTTGGCGCAGTCATTGGCATTCATGCGGCGAATGCGGTCTTTAAGACCGCCCGCCTGATGGATCAGATCCAGGTTCAGGTTGTCCGCCGCAAAGAAATTCAGCGAAACCGCAGTGACAAGATAATTCATAACCGCGTCAAATTGGTCGCCTTGAAGCCAGCGCTGCGCTTCATGCCAGATCTCTCCAACAATATATGCATCGGGGTTGATCCCACGCACACGCCGGCGAAACTCACGCCAGAATGTATCATCGTCAATTTCAGCGGGCACATCCAGCCGCCAGCCGTCAATACCGAACTTGATCCAGTATTCTGCAACCCCAAATAAAAATTCACGGACAGCGGGCGTGTCCGTATTGAACTTTGGGAGCGCGGGTAAATTCCACCAGGCGCGATATCCGATCGCGGTTAAACCATCCTCGGATTGCAAAGCTTTATGTTCGTGTTGTGTCGGGTACGCGCCCCAATGTTTATGTCCCTTTAATCTTTTCTCATCAAAATAAAACCAATCTTTATATGGTGAACTGTCACCTGTTTCCAATACATGATGAAATTGCCAGAAGCCGCGGCTGGCATGGTTGAACACGCCATCCAACACCACGCGTATGTCACGCTTGTGAGCTTCCGTCAATAATTCTTTCAGCGCGTCATTACCGCCGAGCAGCGGATCCACATTGTAATAATCAAATGTGTGATAGCGATGATTGGATGCCGAAGCAAAGATGGGAGTAAAATAAATTGCGGTGATTCCCAGGTCGTGCAAATAATCCAGCTTCTCAATTACGCCATATAGATCACCGCCCTTGAAGCCATGGATGGTGGGCGGGCTGTCCCAGGGCTCAAAGCCGATATCGGACATGCGTTTGCTTTTTGCAAAACGGTCAGGGAAGATCTGGTAGAAGACAGCGTCCTTTACCCATGCTGGAGTTGACATTGTTTTCCTCGTTATTCCGGATTTGCCGCTGCGGCACTCTGTAATTTCAAAACAAACATTGCATACGGATCAAGATTCTCAAACGGCTTATATTCCGGGAATGCTTCGCCGCTTCTTTCTGGACCGCTAGCCTGCCCAGCCCCAAATAAAGTTTCCACGCTGTAAGCGGACTCTGCCAAGCCTGCGTCCTCAAGGATGATCGCGTAATTTGTGATCGCCTCATCTGTGAGATTGACCAAAACCAGAATCGTTTCATTGTCATCCACGCGCAAGGCGGCGTAAATGCCGGAATTGTTTGGTTCCAACAAGATCATTTCACCCGTCCGCAAGGCTGAATGTGAATTACGAAGTGCGATCAGCCTGCGGTAATGTTCAAGCAGTGAATTTGAATCACCCGATTGCAGCGCAACATTAACCTGCTCATATCCTTTTGCAGGTGCACGCCATGGACGGGTTGTGGTGAAACCAGCATTTGCATCTGAATTCCATTGCATGGGCAGGCGTAGATCTTCATCTGGTTTCTGTCCCTGCATACCGATTTCTTCGCCATAATAAATAAACGGTGTGCCAGGCGAGGTGAGCATTAAGAATGACGCGAGTCTGGCTTTATCCACTTTGCCATAAAAAACAGACATGGCGCGGGTTTGGTCGTGGTTGGTGAGAAAGGTGGCGAAATTGAAATCAGGCATGTCTTGAAGCGCAAATTTTGATGCACTGTTAATTCCTGAGTTTGCACCACCGTTTGCGCTGTTCACAAATCCGCTGGACATTTCGAAGTTGAAAATTTGGTCGAGCTGGTCACCTGTGTAGGATTTTATTACCGAGGAACCTGCGCCAAACACTTCTCCCACCGTGTACGCCTGCGGGTTTTTTGCCTTGTATGCCGCATAAAAACCTTTATACCATTCATGTGTGGCGGGTGTGTTTTCAACCTTGTCGCCGTCTTCGATAAGATGTTTTGCCGCATCCACGCGGAAGCCATCAATGCCGATGTCGTTGAGCCAGAAGTCAGCCACTTTTCGCATGTCAGCGGTTACTGCGGGGTTGTTGTAATTCAGGTCGGGCATGCCTCCCCAGAAGAGTCCAAAATAATAACCCTGGTTTCCTTCATGCCATTTGCCGCCCTTGCTTGTTTCAGACCAGACATAGTAATCGCGGTATTGTGAATTTGGGCCGCTGTTTGCTTCCTTGAACCATGGATGCTGGCTGGAGGTGTGGTTGATGACCAGGTCAATGATGATGCGAATATCACGTTCGTGCGCCTCGTTTAGAAGATTTTTGAAATCATCCATTGTCCCGTACTCTGGATTGACAGCGTAATAGTTGAGGATGTCGTATCCGTGATAGGAAGGGGATGGGTGAATGGGCATCAGCCAGATGGCTGTGATGCCAAGAGCTTCCAGATAATCCAGTTTTTGGGTGAGACCGTTGAAATCGCCGATGCCGTCGTTGTTTGTGTCGTAATACGAGCGGACGAATATTTCATAGAATACGGCGTCACGCCACCAATTCTCGTGCGCAGATTGCTCAGGCGTGGACGCTGCGCGTGCTTCGGGCGCAGGAGTTGTCGTTTGGGCAGGAGCAACTATCGGCGTGGCGCGAACGCATGCCGATAGAAAAGATAAAAGCAATAGCGTGGAGAGAATTCGTTTAAGCATGGTATTGTCCGGGCGAAAAAATTTCCCCTTGCTGATAAAGTGACAGTCACCTTTAAGGTGACTGTCACTTAGCTTTAGCCTTTGACGCCGCCCGTGGTGAGTCCGCCGACGATCTGTTTTTGAAGTCCGATATAAACTACTGCGACAGGCAGGGCAATAATCACTGCCATCGCAGCAAATCGATTCCAGGGCACGCTGTTGGCATATTGCCCCGTCATGTTATAGAGCGTCATGGCGAGGGTGTAGTCTTTTGGCTGGGAGAGGAAAAGCCAGGTTGTGACGAATTCCTGCCAGTGACCAATAAAGCCGAGGAAGAATGTAACAGCGAGTTGCGGGGCAGCCAGTGGGATCACGATCCGCCAGAAGGTTTGGTTGGTGTCCGCGCCGTCAATGGCGGCGGCTTCTTCCAGTTCTTTTGGAATGGTGTCAAGATAGCCTTTTAGGTTCCAGACTGCAAACGGCAGGGCTGTGGCAGTCATTGCAATGCCGACGCCCAGGAGTGAGTCGCGCAGGTTGAAGAGGAGTTTGCCTTTGGCTCCACCTTCACAGGCGGTGAATGGTTGAATTGCGACCACCTCTTTGGAACATTCCTTTACTTGAATCTGATTCAGGAGGAGGTAGAGCGGGGTACTTAATCCCACGGCTGGCATGAGCAGCGGAATGAAGACCAGGATCATGAGCACTTCGCGCAGCTTGAATTTCAACCGGGAGAAGGCGTAGGCCGCTGTTACCGCAATGAGCAATGCCGCCAAACCGACCCCCACGGATAGTACAACGCTGTTCTTCAAGAGTTCGGCAAAAGTGACTGGGTTTCCTGTTGGTTTGTCCAGCACCTGCTGGTAAGCGATGAAGGATATTTCCTTTGGTATCAACTCCAGCGAAGATGGGCGGGTCGTCTTGGAACTGAATGACAACGTGACGATGTACATGATCGGGAACATGACAGAGGCGAAGATGGCCAGGCACAGAGCCTGAAGCAGGAGTTGCCTCCATAGCGGCAGGCTGCGCCCGCTGGTTTGGCCGGAGGTGTTCATGTTCAGAAAACGAACAATTGGATTTTTACTGGTGGTTGCTTTTAGGGCGTCCATGAGCTATGCCTCCGGGTAATCTTGCGTGGCACGAGTAATGCGATTTGTGATGAGGAAGACGATCATCGCAACGCCGAAGATAATCACTGCGAATGAAGCGGCCACTCCATACCACCGCAAATTACGAACAAGGTTGTATGCAAAGGTAACCAGTAATTCGGTGGAGCGGGCAGGGCCGCCGCCCGTCATGAAGAAGACGAAGTTGAACAGATTGAACGACAGGGTGAATCCGTACACGGCAGCAGGGATCATGGCCGGGCGAAGCAAAGGGACGGTGATATTCCAGAATTGCTGGCCGCCGGTAGCGCCGTCAATGGAGGCGGCTTCGTATAAATCTTTTGGAATGCTTTGTAACGCGCCCGTTGCCACCACCGACATAAACGGCCAGCCGAGCCAGAAGTTGGCGATCATCATGGCGTAATAGGCAAGGGTGAGCGGCGCTCCGGGCAGGAAACCCGGTATGGGCGGCTTGACATCTTCAAACCAGCGAATGTAGATGGGACCCGCTTGCCCAAAATAGGTGGAAATATTTGCAAGCAGTTGATTCATGGCCCCGTAGCGCTCATCGAAGATATTTGTCCATACCGTGGCTACCACCAGAGGCGGGACGACCACCGGGAGGATGTATATTGCGCGGTAGATGCGTTTGAGCCAAAGTCCTTCGGTGTTGAGCAGAGTGGCTATCAGAACGCCGACAGGGACGTGCAACATAACGTTGCTCAACGCCCACCAGAAGTTAAATTCCAGAACGCGGAAGAAATTGAAATTTTCAACGGGAAGCGCCGCCGTGAAAATATCAATGTAATTTTTTAGTCCAATGAATTTTAGTTCAGGGGATTCGAGACCAAGCAGGAGATGTTTTGTGTCAAAGTTTGTGAATGAAATGATAACCTGGTAGATCAATGGATAAAAAGTGATCACTCCCATGATCAAAAAAGCGGGAAGAAGATAGAGATAGGGCAGAGATGCCTTTTTCCATTGAACTTTTCGACTGGAAGGCTTTGCAATTGCCATTTTGTTTCTCCTGGCTTGAAATTCAACCAGATACCAAAGTGGGGGAGCGGACAAGTTCCCCCGTCCGCTCCCGGATTACAATTTAGATCAAAACTTTATTTGGTTGCACCTTCGAAGCCAGCCTTGACCCAATCGGCAGCGGGGGTACCGGCGTCAAAGACCTGGTCGGTACCGCAGAAGTTGCCCCAGTAGTTACCCATGGCTTCCACCTGTGGGCGGAAGTATGAGGTGGAGAAAGCATTGAGCAGTCCCTGGATGAGCGGGTCGGTCACTTCGACAGTGGTGTTGGCAGGGGGGTGACCGGCTTCATTCATCATGAGGGTTTGGGAATCAGCGTTGGTGAGGTAGAGGGCTACTTCGATGGCAGCTTCAGCGTTGTCGCTGTTCGGGTTGAAGTACCAGCCGTCCACACCGAGAAGCGGGTTGGAAGCTCCACCAGGGCCAGCCGGGATAGGAGCAACGGCGAGCTTGTCACCGAGCGCGGCGCGGTAGTCGCCCATCGCCCAGTTGCCGTTGGTAATGGCGGCAACAGTGCCTTCGGTGAAGGGAGCGAGGCCGTCGCTATCGTTGCGCGGCCAGCCGTTCGCAACAGAAACCTGATATAGATCGTTCAGGTAGGAAATGGCGCTGGTTACATTCGCCTGGTTGGCATCGTCTACAACAAAGTTATAGCTGTCATCGAAGATCTGTCCGCCGAAGGAGCCGAAGAAGCCCCAGTGGTGGTAGCAGCCAAAGCTCAAAGCGATAGGAGTTCCGCCTTCCATCAAAGCCTTGAGATCATCGGTGGTGGCTGGAGCTTCAGGAAGAAGGTCGGTGTTGTACCAGAAGACGACGGCTTTGAGTGATTCAGGGATACCGTACATCCTGCCATCGTACATCATGCCGCCCTGGGAAAGTTCGCTATAGTTGCCGAGCTTGCCAGCGACGAGGTCTGTGATGTCGGCGATGGTTCCAGCGCGAACCTGACCACCAAGATTGTCGTTCGGGGCGATGAACATGTCAGGCCCACCGCCAGCGGCAACATCGGTGTCGTACTTGTTGAAGACGTCATTGAAAGGCACCTGTAGTACGTTGATCTTGTACTGCGGCATATCCACGGCAGCCTGTTCGAGGAGTGTTGCTAAAGCAGTTTCTTCAGCGGATCCAGTGCCATAAGCATGCCAGAAGGTAACCTCGGTAACTTCCATAGGCGCTTCGGTTGCGGCAGGAGCCTCAGTCGCGGCAGGAGCTTCAGTCGCGGCGGGGGCTTCAGCAGCGCCGCCTCCGCAGGCCGCAAGGGTCATGCTGGCAATTACCAAAAGACTAAACAACAAACTAAACTTGGTTTTCATTACTCTTCTCCTTACATATGGGTAGTATTGATTGGTTATGTTGATTTGTTTAAAACAATTTTATCACGCAGTATACACCTAATATTTATTTGAATGAGTGACCACCTCCTTTATAAAGTTACGCCGACCTGTTTTATCTTGGCAGGGAAAACATCTTTGGAAACAGGATTTTTTCTTTCAATTGCGTCGTGTATGGCAATATTAATCGCCTGCACGGTAGCGCCCATCAAGGAAGAACGATTTCCAAGCATGGCTGTCGTAATACGAACTCCTTGCTTGGAAGCAAGCAGGGACCGTTCGCGAACCGCCTGTCGAATGGAATTTGTTAAAAGGTCGCCTGCCTGTGCAACCCCTCCACCGATGATCACTGCGCCTGGATTAAATAAATTAATCAGACCTGCAATCGCAATGCCAATAAATGTTCCTGCGCGCATAATAATTTCCTGGGAGGGTAAGTCGCCACTGCGAGCGGCCTTGGCGACTTCCTGTGCGGTTAGATATTCAATTGGAATGCCGGATAGTAAGGTTCTTTTGCCGGATTCAACTAATTTTCTTGCCTGAAGTGCAATGGCGTGACCACCTGCAAAGGCTTCCATGCAACCATGATTTCCACAACTACACAGGGGACCATTCTCATCAATCGTGAGATGACCGATCTCACCAGCTGAGCCTGTCGTGCCGCAATAAATTTGTTGATTAATGATCAATCCTGCGCCGATACCGCTTCCGACTTTAATGAAAGCAAGATTTCGTTCCCCACGACCTGCGCCATACGCCCATTCACCCAATGCGCCAAGTTCGGCATCGTTATTCAGAGAAACAGGGCATCCCCATTCTTTTTGCAAGGTTTCACGGATCGGGTATCCATCCCAGCCGGGCATGATTGGAGGGGAAACTACTGCGCCAGCATCTGTGATCACAGGTCCAGGTACGCCGACGCCGACTGCCATTAATTGTGAAATATTCACGCCGGATCGATCCAATAATTCATACAGGTTGCGACTTACTTCCGCCAAACAGATCTGCGGGCCATGTTTAATATCAAAAGCCAGGTATTTTTCATCAATAATTTTTGCAGAAAAATCTGCCAATGCAATATTCATATGAGTAGCCCCCATATCCACTGCCGCCACTATACCGCGCTTTGGATTGATCTCTAACACCACTGGCGGTCGTCCGCTTGGAATGGCGCGGCTCTCTGCCTCCAAAATAACTTCATTTTCAAGCAGATCATTAACGATCAATGTTACTGCGGCACGAGTTAAACCCATTTGATCCGCCAGATCTGTCCTCGAAATGCCAGTGACTGCAAAGCGGATCAGGTCTATTGCGGAGTGTTTGTTAAAATTCTTAATATTTTGATTGGCGGGAATCCAATAAAACATGCTCATTCTGCCTTGATTAAGAAAGATGTGCGCTCATTACTGACTTTAATAATAGCACAAAACTTAATTTAATCAAGTGTTTTAACAAAATCTTATATTAGAATTTTCTCCCTTAATAAAGTACAGGCTGATGCACTGGATTTTTGTGCCTCAGCCTGTAAAAAAACTCTCTCGTGTGTGCTTTTGTTATCGAACTGCTTCCTCGGTCTCAGCATCAAAGATATGGATCTTGTCCATATCAAAGATAAACTGCGTTTGAGATCCAACGCGTAAGTGGGAGCGCGGGTCTACACGTCCCACAAATGTATTTTTTCCGCTTACAAGGTAGAGCAGAGTTTCATTACCCATTAACTCCGTCACATCCACCTGGGCGGTGACTTTTTCGCCGTGAATATTTGGCGGGGCAAATTCAGGGTCGTGAATATTTTCCGGGCGGATGCCAAAGACGATTCTACGGCCATCCATGGCCTTACATGAGGCGGCGCGCGCCTCCGGGATTTGCACTCTGAATTCGTCTGTCTCTACAATGACCTTATCACCACTTTTCGTCAATTTTGCCGGGAAGAAGTTCATGGCCGGTGAGCCGATGAACCCAGCCACAAATAGATTATTGGGATGGTCGTACAGGTTTTGAGGCGTATCCAGTTGCAGTAAATTGCCTTTGTTGATCACAGCAATACGGCTTGCCATTGTCATCGCTTCGGTTTGATCGTGCGTCACATAAATGAAGGTGGTCTGCAAACGCTGGTGAAGTTTGCTGATCTCAGCACGCATTTGCACACGCAATTTAGCGTCAAGGTTTGAGAGCGGTTCATCGAACAAAAAGACTTTTGGTTCACGTACAATGGCGCGTCCTACCGCCACACGCTGACGCTGTCCGCCGGACAATTGTCGTGGTTTGCGTTCGAGCAGGTCGGTAATCCCAAGGATTTCCGCCGCTTCATTCACACGGCGAATAATCTCCGCTTTTGGTGTCTTGCGGAGCTTGAGGCCAAAAGCCAGATTGTCATAGACAGATAGGTGCGGATACAAAGCATAGGATTGAAAGACCATGGCAATATCGCGGTCTTTCGGGGCAACATCGTTCACAATCCGATCACCGATGATGATCTCGCCTTCAGTAATTTCCTCTAATCCTGCCAGCAGGCGCAGCGCGGTTGTTTTACCGCATCCTGATGGACCGACCAATACCAGAAACTCCTTATCTTCAACCTCAATATTGAGATTCTTGATGATCGTTAGGTCGCCGAACTTTTTGACTACGTTCTTGTAAGTGACACTTGACATGGTCAATCCTCCAGTCTTAAGAGTATGGTGACGTTATTATAACAACAAGGCGAAATTTGACAAATGATTTTTGAAAATGAATCCTATCTTTTTACGATTCCATAGTTTAAATTTCCATGCACCCCGCGCTTCGACTGCGTTCAGACGGGAGAACTGTCCTCTCTCCGCTCAGCGAGTAGGTTTTCTTAAGTATAATACCCCCATGACCAAAATTCTCTACCGCGCCCACGCAGTTCAACGTATGTTTGAACGCGAAATTTCTGCAAGCAAAGTTCGCCGTGCGCTGGAAGCCGAAGATGTTATTGAGGACTACTCCGCCGAGACGCCCAAGCCAAGCCGATTGATCCTTGGCTTTCAAGGCAAACGTCCGTTTCATGTGGTTACATCGGAAAATCCGGAGGCAAATGAAATCACGGTGATCACCGTTTATCTTCCTGATGCAGATAAATGGAAAAAAGATTTTCGGAGCCGGAAGTGAAGAGCTTAAATACTAAGGGCACGAAGTACACGAAGGGAAAACCAAGGAAAAGCAAAATAAACTTTGTGCCCATCGTGTACTTCTTGTTTATCTGGTTTTACTTATGAATTGCCTGATCTGCCGACAAGCTGAAATCGTTGATGGTTTTACATCCATTACTTTTGAGCGCGATGAATTTAAGCTGGTGATAAAGCATGTGCCTGCGCAAATTTGTCCCAATTGCGGGGATGCGTTAGTGGATGAAGATGTAACGATTCGTTTAATGAACGAAGCAGAAGATGCATCCGAGCAGGGGATGTGGGATGATGTGCGGGAATATTAAAGTCTCCCGCCATTATGAAACGGTGCACTTCCGCTGGTTTCATTGAAGCAGACAAGGACGCACAAATTTTTGCTTACGAAGGTGAAGGTCACTCCGCTTGACCATGATGAATTCATCCAAAAAGGTGAGCAGTTCTTCAAGAAATATGAAGTTTGACATCTGTTATGCTTATAATAGACAGGTAAAGTCTAGAGTATGGAGGAACTATGAACATTGGAATTCCAAAAGAAAGCAGGCCCTTTGAGTATCGCGTGGGTCTTTCCCCTGCCGGGGTGGAGATTCTCTCCCAGAGCGGGCATCAGGTCTTCGTCGAGCATGAAGCGGGTGTGACGGTTGGTTTCAGTGACGAGGATTATGAGAAAGCTGGCGCGCGACTCGTCTACTCGACTCAGGAAGCTTTTGGCCGGGCGGATCTATTATTGAAGGTGGCTCGTCCAGTGCAGGCGGAATTGGACTGGCTTCGTCCCGGCACGATCCTGGCCGGCTTCCTTCATCTGGCTTCGACACAGCAGGATAAGATCGATATCCTGCTCGAAAAGAAAATCACTTCCATCGCCTTCGAACAGATCGAGGCACCTGACGGTTCGCTCCCGGTCTTGCGTCCGTTCAGTCAGATCGGCGGCGCGATGGCGGCACAGATCGCTGCACGCTTGCTTCAAAACAACTGGGGCGGTAAAGGCATCCTGATGGGCGGCATGCCGGGCGTCCCGCCTGCTGAGATCGTTATTCTTGGTGCGGGTGTGGTTGGCACATACGCCACGCAAATGTGCTTGGGCATGGGCGCCCATGTAACGGTCATTGACCATAATCTTGCCGCGCTCCAACGCATCTGGGATCGCTTCCCGAATATCGTAACGAAGATATCAACGAAGCGTAATATTGAGCGTTCCGTCATCTACGCGGATGTCCTGATCGGCGCAGTGCTGTCCCCCGGCCAACGCACGCCGATTTTAGTGACGCGCGAGATGGTGCGTTCGATGAAGCCGCGCTCTGTCATTATGGATATCAGTATTGATGAGGGCGGTTGCGTTGAAACGTCGCGCCCGACCACACATGAACGTCCAATTTATATTGAAGAAGGTGTTCTGCATTATTGTGTGCCGAATATACCCGGAGCAGTAGCGCGCACCGCTACGCATGCCTTTGTTAATTCTGCCATGCCCTATATTACAGAAATTGCCGCGCTTGGACCTGATGCGATCCTGAGCAACCTTTCCATTGAAGCTGCAGTGAATACGCACAACGGTAAGCTTCATAACCTTGTGCGCCTGCATGCACGGGAGGAATGAGATGACTTCGACAAGTATTTATCAATCGCGTGTGACGACCGCGCAAGAGGCTGTCAAGGCGATCAAATCAGGTCAGCGGGTCTTTCTTACTGGCAACGTTTCCGTCCCACAGAAACTTCTTGCGGCTCTCGTTGAATATGCTCCGAATCTAAAGGATGTTGAAATTTGCCAGGCATTAACAGTGGGTTCTGCGGATTATGTAGGACCGAAGATGGAAGGACATTTGCGCGTGAACTCGATGTTTATTAGCGCGAATATCCGCAAGGCGGTTCAGGAGGGTCTTGCAGATTTTACCCCCGTATTACTCTCTGAATTTCCTTTGTTGTTCAAGCGCGGTATATTGCCTTTGGATGTTGCGATTATTCACGTTTCAACACCGGATGAACATGGCTTTTGCAGTCTTGGCGTTGAGGTCGGTTTGACCAAAACTGCGGCGGAATCGGCCAAGCTGGTCATCGCTGAAGTGAACGAAAAGATGCCGCGCACTTTGGGCGATTCCTTCATTCATGTCAGCCGCCTGACCCATATCGTGCCCGTCAATTACGATATCCCTGAACTACCCATGGCTGATGAAGGTGATGCGGAAATTGTCCAAAAGGTCGCAGGACATGTCGCTGGATTAATTCCCGATGGCGCGACCATGCAGCTGGGTATCGGCGGAATTCCCGATGCAGTCTTGAAATATCTTTTCGATAAAAAAGATTTGGGCATTCACACAGAATTATTCTCGGATGGTGTGATCGACCTTGTCAATGCCGGCGTGTTGACGAATACCCGCAAATCTCTTCACCCGGGCAAGATCGTATCCGGTTTTATCCTTGGCACGAAGCGCCTGTATGAATGGGTGGACGATAACTCCATGATCGAACTGCATCGCACTGAATATGTGAATGATCCATTCGTCATCGCGCAAAATGACCGCATGGTGGCGGTCAACTCTGCAATTGAAATTGACCTGACCGGGCAGGTCTGCGCTGACAGTATTGGGCCAAGACTTTACAGCGGCGTCGGCGGGCAATTGGATTTTATTTATGGGGCGTCCCGCTCCAAAGGCGGCGTGCCGATCATTGCCCTGCCAAGCACAGCGATCATGAGGGATGGGACTCAAATCAGCAAAATCGCTGCCATGCTTAAACTTGGCGCTGGTGTAGTGACCAGCCGCAACCACATCCGCTTTGTCGTGACTGAGTACGGCGTAGCCGATCTATATGGAAAGACCATCCGCCAGCGTGCGAAGGCTCTTATCAAGATCGCTCATCCGCGATTCCAGGAAGAATTGCTAAGACAGGCGAAGGAACTGCATTACGCGTAACTTGATGATAAACTTCCCGCCTTGACATCGTTCCATTTTCTGTCTATTATCAATAGATCACGAAAACCTCGTGTAGATTGCGCTCTCTAGCGCAATTTTAGCGTAAGAGAACGCCAATTACACGCTTTCGTGAAGTACTGATTATCAAGGTGATTTGAAATGTAGCCGTCATGTAGGTGAGGAGGACTTATCATGCTTATTAAAAATTTGAAGGATGTATAAAATAATGCGTAGAGCGAAGATCGTTGCAACGATTGGGCCCGCGTCTGATTCTGAACAGACGCTTGAGTCCCTGATCAAGGCCGGGATGAACGTTGCCCGCCTGAATTTTTCACACGGTACCCATGAACAACACGCCTCGCGCGTAGGCTTAATTCGTGCTGTTTCCAAAAAAATGGGCATACCCATCGGAATTTTGCAGGATTTGCAGGGACCGAAGATCCGCGTTGGAAAATTAGCCGTCCCGCTCCAAATTTCCAGCGGGGAGCAAGTCAGTTTATATGCCGCGCAGGACGAACCGCCGAAGACGGATAATCAACTCCTGCCCGTGGATTTTCGTGAACTCTTTGATTCGGTTCAAGCAGGTGACAGACTCCTGCTGGATGATGGCCGCCTTGCGCTTGCAGTGGTCTCGGTTGAGGGGCGCGTTGTCCATGCGAAAGTTTTGGTAGGCGGCGCGCTTTCTTCACACAAGGGTATTAATCTGCCGGGCGTAAAACTCCGCATTGCCGGCTTCACTGAAAAAGATAAAGCTGACCTTGCTTTTGGCATTTCGCAGGGTGTGGATGCAGTTGCCATATCCTTCGTGCGCAGTGCGGAGGATGTCAAGTCCGTGCGGGACGCCATGCAGGCATATTCCAAAGACAAGCGTGTGCCTCTTTTGATCGCCAAATTGGAAAAGCCTGAGGCCATGAACGAATTGGAAGCCATCCTGGATGTGGTGGATGGCGTGATGGTGGCCCGCGGCGATCTCGGCGTGGAACTTCCGCCTGAGCGTGTGCCTTCGTTGCAAAAGATGATCATTCATGCCGCCAATGCGCGCGCAAAACTGGTCATCACTGCCACGCAGATGCTCGAGTCTATGATTCAAAATCCGCTTCCCACACGGGCTGAAGCATCGGATGTAGCCAACGCCATTTTCGACGGCACAGACGCGGTCATGCTTTCTGCTGAAACTGCCGCGGGCGATTATCCAAGCGAGGCGGTTGCCATGATGTCACGCATCGTGCTGGAGGCCGAATCGCATTTTCTAGAGTGGGGCAGTCGCCAGGACAGCAGAGCAGGTTTGGGCGAGAGTGATGCGGCTTCCATGGCCCGCGCGGCGAATGCGCTGGCAAAAGATCCTGAAGTCCGCGCGGTGGCGGTCTTTACGATGCAAGGCCGCTCGGCGTGGCTCGTGTCCAAGGCCAGGCCCTCAAAACATATTCTGGCCTTCACACCTGTGGCTGAGACATTCAATCAACTTGCGTTTTTATGGGGCGTCCAGCCTCATCTTGCAAAATATGCCAACAGCATGGACGATATGCTTTCGGACGTGGACGCCGCGCTATTAATATCCGGCATTCAACCCGGTCAGCAGGTTGTGCTGATCTGTGGATATCCCGTTGGCGCACAGCGACCGCCCAACATGGCTTTACTGCACACCGTCGGAAGTGAGGCTACCGTGAACCTGGCCCGTAAACTTGCCGAAGGGCATACCAGGAAAAAATAATCTTTTTTGGATTTCCAACCTGTTGGATTTTCCACCTCAACAACATTTATCAAGCGGATGCAATTTTCTTCTCAATTGCATCCGCTTCTTTCTTAACGGATAGTTGATCCGAATCAAGAAGTGGGGTTGTCTAAAAAGGGACAGCCCCTGTTCATTTTAAAGGAAATTTAATACAATCGGGGGATGAACAATGGACAAATCACCTTCAAGCCGTACGCCATGGAGCAGATGAAACTGCTGCCGCCGAGT
>Ga0194127_10001116_pt1 | contig 40362 bp, 36 predicted proteins | sample TA2KigC100mmetaG_FD_148624 | JGI IMG/M metagenome (GOLD analysis project Ga0194127, IMG submission 148624) | Freshwater microbial communities from Lake Tanganyika, Tanzania - TA2015036 Kigoma Deep Cast 100m | ecosystem: Environmental > Aquatic > Freshwater > Lake | place: Tanzania: Lake...
CGACATTCTTGCCAAACGGCCCAAATTTGAGAAAAGTCGGGGTGACTGGATTCGAACCAGCGGCCTCCTGGTCCCAAACCAGGCGCTCTATCCAAACTGAGCTACACCCCGCTCATTGTCGTCCGGGCGACATAAGAATATCTTACTATACCCGTTTTCGCATAGAAAAACAAGCTTATCTAATTTGCTCTGTAGAAAAGCTCAAATTCTGTCGCCCCTTCGGGGTCTAAAAACACAGGTTTTCTACAGGGCATATCTAATTCAGATGATCGAGAAAAACTGATAGAAGATGCCGGATGGGGCTGATTTTTGGGGAAAATTTTAGCTTTCCACCGGCGTTTCGACGGGTGTTTCCTCGGCCTGTTCGATTTCTGCTTTGGCCGACAGCTTTTTGGGGATGGATATGTCCGTCGTTTTGGGTTTCAATCTGGAAATTTCGACGCAGCCGGAGCCGAAGGAACGAATCTTCTGATACCGCTTTTCCATCAGGGCGTCGATTTTGATTCGTTTTAATTCCGCCAGCGATTTCAGCAGAAACTGTTCGACGTTATAAATTGTGTCGTGAACGTTGCGATGCGCTCCACCGAGAGGTTCGGCAATCACCGTATCAATGAGTTTGAGGTTTTGCAAATCCTTAGCGGTCAGCTTCAAGGCCTCGGCCGCACGGGGAGCCTGTGAACCGTCGTGCCAGAGGATGGCGGCACAGCCTTCGGGCGAGATGACCGAATAATACGAATACTGGAGCATCGCGAGTCTGTCGCCGACGCCGATACCGAGCGCGCCGCCGGAGCCGCCTTCGCCGATGACGACGCAAATAATAGGGACGCGCAGCCGCGACATTTCCATCAGATTGACGGCGATGGCCTGAGATTGCCCGCGTTCCTCTGCCCCGATGCCGGGATAGGCGCCGGGCGTATCAATCAATGTGATGATGGGCAGGCCGAATTTCTCGGCCAGTTTCATTTTGGCCAGTGCCTTGCGATAGCCTTCGGGATTGGCGCAGCCGAAGTTGCAGGCGATTTTTTCTTTGATGTCTTTGCCTTTGTTGTGGCCGATGATCATGACTTTTTCCCGGCCGATTTGTCCCAGCGCCGTGACAATGGCTTTATCATCGCCGAAGTTGCGGTCGCCGTGAAGGTGGCGGATGTCTTTGAACAGCAGACTCAGGTAATCGTTGAGCAGGGGTCTCTGAGGGTGGCGCGAAACCTGTACCGTCTGCCAGGCGCTCAGGTTGGAGTAGAGTTCCTGCAGGAGTTTCGTCTGCTCTTTCTGGAGCCGGCGAATCTCAGCGGCATTGGGACCCTGGAGGGACTGGTCCTGTTTGCGCAGGTCTTCTATCTGCCGGTCGAGCTGGGCGACCTGGTCTTCAAACTGCAAATAGACTGTGGCCATTGGTGCGGCCGTTGGTTTTGTATCTATAGCAGGCATAAGCCGGTATTATATCCTTAATACGCTTGAACATAAAAAAAATTCTGTCCATCCTACGGATGAAACAGAATGATTAAAGATACGGTTTCTCCGTAAACCAATCACCATATCAGCATAATATAACAATAGCGCAGGGCAAAAGAAAGAAAAAAATTGACTTATCGGCTTATTGGGTGTACTTTCCTGGAAAGTGAGGTCTCCATAGGAGAATTTCTTAAGATGCTTAATATAAAAGGGTTAAATAAAGTCTGTGTGATTGGAATGGGTCTTTTGGGTGCCAGCGTGACAATGGCGGCGATGCGTGCCTTTCCGAAAGTTTTAATTGTGGGGTTCAGTCATCGGGATTCCACGCGGAAAAAAGCTCGTCGGCTCAACACCGCAAATCATATCGCCGAGACGCTTGAGGAGGCAGTTCGTGATGCGGATATGGTGATATTGGCCACGCCGGTAATGACTTTTAAAGGATATTTCCGGCAAATCGCCTCTTTTTTGAAAAGCGGCTGTGTTGTGACGGATGTGGGGTCTACTAAAGTATGTGTTCACAAGTGGGCCAAGAAGAATCTGCCCAAGGACGTTTATTTTGTGGGATCTCATCCGATTGCCGGCTCGGAAAAGCGGGGCGTGGAATATGCGAGGGATGACCTTCTGGCGGCCGCTCGCTGCATTCTGACTCAAACGCCAAAAACCAACAAACAGGCTGTGAAATTTACGAAGGGATTTTGGACGGCTCTCGGATGCCGGGTTGAAACACTGACACCGGTCAAACACGACAAAATTTACGGTTTCATCAGCCATTTGCCGCATATTACCGCCGCGGCGATAGTCAATGCCAGCAATTTTGAGGATATGAAGTTCGCCGGCAAGGGCTTTATTGATACGTCCCGCGTCGCATCCAGCCCGGCGGACGTTTGGACGGATATTCTGCTGACCAACAGCCGGAATATCACGCGCGGCATCGACCGTTTAGCCCGGCAGCTTCGTGCCCTGCGCGGAGCGGTACACACCAAAAACGCCCGAAGGATTGCCTGGCTGCTCGAAAAGGCCCGTGCCAAACGACAGACTTTAATCGAATACAAACTCAATAAACGGGAATTGATGTAAAATTCGGTAACACAGTGCATCTTTTTGCGTCTTATTAAATGAGGGCGGTAGAAATGCGGGTATCTTCGGTTGCTCCTTCGGAACCTTGCCTGCCCACGCAAGCGTGGGCAGGGCACCCATTTAAAATGGAGGATTAAGTCAGGATGCAGAATCGCAATCAGTTGTTTGATTTTGCGATCGGTCAGCATGCGACGGATATTCACATCTGTGCAGGCTCGGCGGTGCAACTGCGCGTCGGACGAAAGCTCAAGCCTGTGACGGAAGAGAGACTCACGCCGGAAAAAAGCCGGGAGCTTTCTTATGAACTGCTGACGCCTGAGCAGATACGGATATTCGAGGAGCAGTTGGACTACGACCTGATGCTGGCGTATGGCGACGCGCGATTTCGGGTCAACGTGGGCTATTTTAACGGGGCGGTGGGGGCGACGATTCGAATTCTGTCGGGAGAGCCGAAATTGCCCGATGAGTTGTTTTTGCCGGAGACGGTCAAGACGCTGGCGATGAAAGATAAGGGCTTGATTTTGATTACCGGCAGTACCAGCCAGGGCAAGACGACGACGATGGCGTCGATTATTGATTTTGTGAATACCAATTACAAAAAGCATATTGTGACGATTGAAGACCCGATTGAGTATATCCATACGAACAAAAAGGGGATTGTGCGGCAGCGTGAGGTGGGGCGGGATACGAAGACGTTTGCATCGGGGCTTCGGGCTGCGCTGCGGCAGGATCCGGACGTGATTGCCATCGGGGAAATGCGGGATTTTGAAACGATTCGGATTGCGATGACGGCGGCGGAGACGGGGATTCTGGTGCTTTCGACGCTGCACGTGATTTCGATTGACAAGATGATTGAACGGCTGCTGAGTTATGCCCCGGAGGAAAGCGAAAATACGATGCGCTTTCTGCTGGCCGAGACGCTCCAGGGTGTAATTCATCAGGAACTGCTGCCGCTGGTCGGCGGTGGGCAGCGTGTGGCCTGTGAGATTATGACTTCGACCAGCGGAGTGAAGAATATTATCCGTCATAAGGGCGGCTATCATCTGCGAACCGTGATTGATACGGGCCGAAAGGCCGGGATGTGCACCATGCTCGATTCGGTCAACGAACTGCTGAGTAAAAAGCTCATCAGCCCCGAAACGGCCGCCCGGGTATTGGTGAGTTATACTTAAAGTGGCAACAATCAAGTCATATTTCGGAAGAACACCAAAGGTTCTTGTTCCATCGGGGTTGCAGTTTTGAAAATCTTCGATGAAACAGAGCGAAAACACTTCACTTTTTGAGTAATTCTGGATAAGATACCGGACTGTTAAAAAAATTAAAGATCAAAAGGCAAAAGTCAAAATTAAGGAATCCGCCTTCGGCGGAAAAGTTTTTATAAGGATGAAACGTGAGACAGTGGCGAATTGAGATTACCAGCAAGAAAGGCTTTCCGGATGTTTATGGCAAAGCGATGCTGGGCAGTATCCGTGAACTGGCGATTACGTCGGTCGAAAACGTGTTCTTCGCTCGGGTGTACCTGATTGAGGCGGATTTTGACGAGGCGTTTGCCGGGCGTGTGGCGAGGGAATTGCTGGCCGACCCGGTGTGCCAGGATTATTTCATCGGGCGTTCGAGTGTGCCGGTAGGGCCGTCGCAGGCGACGCTGGTGGAAGTCCATCTCAAGAGCGGCGTGACCGACCCTGTGGCGGAATCGGTTCTGGCGGCGATGAAGGATATGGGCGCGGCCAACGTGCAAAGTGTCCGCACCGCCCGCAAATATGTCCTGCTGGGCAACATCAGCCCGGATGAGATGCAGACCATCAGCCGGCGGGCGCTGGCCAATGACTGTATCGAAACCGTCATCTGCGGCAGCGACGCCGAGCCGCCCAGCGCGCATACAAAACCTTATGAATTCAGCCTGACACATATCCCGGTTCGGGATTTGAACGATGAGCAGTTGACGCAGTTGAGCAAGCGGAAAGATTTATTCCTGAACTTGACGGAGATGCGGACGATTCAGGATTATTTTAAACGCATCGGACGCGAGCCGACGGATATCGAACTCGAATCGCTGGCACAAACGTGGAGCGAGCATTGCGGCCATAAAACATTTCGAAGCGCCGTTGATATGGAATGTGACGGAAAGGCCATTCATTTCAATAATCTTCTCAAAGAGACTGTTTTCAAGGCGACGCAGGATTTGAACAAGGACTGGTGCATATCGGTTTTTGCCGACAATGCCGGCGTGATTGAATTTGAAAATGACACGGCCGTCTGTTTCAAGGTCGAGACGCATAATCATCCTTCCGCGCTGGACCCTTACGGCGGTGCGGCGACCGGTATCGGCGGCGTTATCCGTGACCCGATGGGTACGGGAATGGGCGCCAAACCCGTGGCCAATACGGATATTTTCTGTTTTGCCCGGCCGGATATGAAGCTGTCCGAGGTGCCGAAGGGCGTGCTGCATCCCCGTCGGATTATGAAAGGCGTCGTCTCCGGCGTACGCGATTACGGCAACCGGATGGGTATTCCGACCGTCAACGGTGCGATTTATTTCGACGACCGTTATATCGCTAATCCACTGGTCTTCTGCGGCAATATCGGCCTGATTCCGCGAGACAAATGCTTCAAGCACGCACGGACGGGCGATTATGTCGTCGTTGTCGGCGGGCGCACCGGACGCGACGGCATTCACGGCGCGACGTTTTCCAGCGGCGAGATGACACACGAGCATGAGGATATTTTCTCCCATGCCGTGCAGATTGGGAATGCCATCACCGAAAAGAAAATGCTCGACGTGATGCTGACGGCACGGGACAAAAATCTTTACAATGCGATTACTGACTGCGGGGCGGGCGGGCTTTCCAGCGCCGTCGGCGAAATGGGCGAAAAGCTCGGCGCCGTCGTCGATTTGGAAAAAGTGCCGCTCAAATACGCGGGGCTCAATTATACGGAAATCTGGATCAGCGAAGCGCAGGAGCGGATGGTTATCGCCGTCGGGCCTGATAAGGTTGACGAAATCCTGGCCTTGTTTGCATCCGAAGATGTCGAGGCGACAGTCATTGGCCAGTTCACGGACGACCGCCAGCTTGTGCTGCGTTATAACGGCACCGAAGTGGGCCGGCTGGAGATGGAATTTCTGCATGAAGGTCTTTCGAAATACTCCCGCAAGGCCGTGTGGAACGCGCCGAAGCTGTCGGATCCGGCGGCCGTGAATAAAGAAAATCATAACGATGATGTGCTGGCGATTTTATCCAGCTATAACGTCGCCAGTAAGGAATGGGTCATCCGCCAGTACGACCACGAAGTGCAGGGCGCCAGCGTGATTAAGCCGCTGACGGGTGTCGTCAACGACGGGCCGTCGGACGCGGCGGTCATTCGTCCGCTGCACCACAGCGACAAGGGGCTGGCGATTGCCTGCGGAATGAATCCCTGCTACGGCGAAATCGACCCGTACTGGATGGCGCTGTCGGGTATCGACGAGGCGATTCGCAATTTGATTTGCGTGGGCGCCCGGCCGGACCGGATTGCGCTATTGGATAATTTCTGCTGGGGCAACTGCACTCGCCCGACGACATTCGGCTCGCTGGTTCGCGCAGCGCAGGCCTGTTATGACGGGGCGATGGGATTTGACGCGCCGTTTATCTCCGGCAAGGATTCGCTCAACAACGAATTTGTCTGCGAGGACGGCACGGTGATTTCCATTCCCGCGACGCTGCTGATCAGCGCGATGGGTATTGTCGATGACGTCAAACGCTGCGTGACGATGGACGCCAAAGAAGCGGGCAGCCTGCTGTTTATTGTCGGCCTGACCGGCGACGAACTGGGCGGCTCGCATTATTACCGCATCCGCGGCCACCTGGGAGCCAACGTGCCGAAGGTGGATTTGAAACGGGCCGCGCGGACGGCGAAAAAAATGCACGAGGCTATTATCAAGGGGCTGGTGCGAAGCTGTCATGATTGTTCCGAAGGCGGGCTGGCTGTGGCGCTGGCGGAAATGGCATTTGCCGGCGGGCTGGGCATCGAAGCCGACCTGCGGGGATTGCCCGTATCCAAAGACTGTGTTCGAACGGATGCAATGCTGTTCAGTGAATCCAACAGTCGGTACATTGTGGAAGTGTCGCCGCAGAATTTCCATGCGTTTGCGTCGCTGATGGCGGATTTGCCGTTTGGCCAGCTTGGAAAAATCACGCAAAGCGGCCGGCTGGTGATTAAGGACAAAAATCAGGCGGTGGTGGTGGATTGCGATATTCAAACACTCAAGAACGCATGGCAAAAGCCATTAGCATGGTAACGAAAAGTAAAAAGGTAAAAGGAAAAAGGTAAAATTAAGGATTGGCCTTTCGGGCCAGAGAAATTTATTATGGAACAAGTAAAAGCGTTAGTGTTGCGGGCGGCGGGCGTCAATTGCGACGTGGAAACAGAATATACTCTGCAATCGGCCGGCGCCGCCGCAGAACGGATTCATATTAACCGGCTTATCGAAAACCCAACGATGCTGAATAATTTCCAGATTCTGGTTTTTCCCGGAGGGTTCAGTTATGGCGACGACGTGGCCGCCGGAAAAATTCTGGCTAACCAGGTCGTGCATCATCTGACCGAGCCGCTGCACCGGTTTGTCGAGCAGGGCAAGCTCATTCTCGGTATCTGCAACGGTTTTCAGGTGCTGATTAAGACGGGCTTGCTTCCTGATTTGGACGGCAGGGCGACGCCGGACATGAATAATATGCCCGCGACGCTGACCGACAACGACAGCGGTAAATATGAAGACCGCTGGGTGTATTTGCAGCCTGGGACGACGCGGTGCGTATTCGTTGACCCCAATCGCAGATTGTATGTGCCCGTTGCGCATGGCGAGGGCAAAATTGTGACCAGAGACGCCGAGACGCTAGAACGCATCAAAGTCGGCGGGCACGTGGCGTTTCGTTATGTCGATGAAAACGGCAAGCCGGGGGCGTTTCCGATTAACCCCAACGGATCAACGGATGATATTGCCGCGCTGACGGATTCGACGGGGCGGGTGATGGGGATGATGCCGCATCCGGAACGGTTTGTACGGTGGACGCAGCATCCCCGCTGGACCCGGCTGAAGCAAAAAGACGGAACACCCGACGGAATGACTATTTTTAATAATGCGGTCAATTATGTGCGTACACATTTATAAATGAAAGCTTGAAAAGCAATGATTACGATTAATGAGAATTTTCTGAAACTTAAAGCGGGCTATCTGTTTCCCGAAATCGGTCGTCGCGTGGCGGCATTTGCCAAGGCCAATCCCGCAGCGCGGATTATTCGCCTCGGTATCGGCGACGTGACCGAGCCGCTGCCTGACGCGGTGATTAAGGCGATGCATGAGGCGGTGGACCAGATGGGCCGCCGGGATACATTTCACGGCTATGGACCGGAACAGGGCTATGAATTTCTTCGCAAGGTCATTGTCGAAAATGATTATGCCTCACGCGGCGTGAAAATCGACACGGATGAAATTTTTATCAGCGATGGCGCCAAATGCGATACGGGCAATATCCAGGAAATTTTCGGCCTGGATAACATTATTGCCGTGACCGACCCGGTCTATCCGGTCTATGTGGATACCAACGTGATGGCCGGCCGTACCGGCGACTGCGATGCTAACAGCCGGTATGCAAAAATCGTGTATTTGCCCTGTACCGCCCAAAATAATTTCGTCCCCGCGCTGCCGAAGGAAAAGGTGGATATCCTTTACCTCTGCTATCCCAACAATCCCACCGGCGCGGTGGCGACCAAAGAACAACTAAAGGTCTGGGTTGATTACGCCAAACAGCACAAATCATTGATTCTGTTTGACGCGGCGTATGAGGCCTATATTCGTGACCCCAAACTGCCGCATACAATTTATGAAATCGACGGCGCAAAGGATGTGGCGATTGAATTTCGCAGTTATTCCAAGACCGCCGGCTTTACAGGCATTCGCTGTGCGTTTACGGTTGTACCTAAATCATTAAAAGCTTATACCAAAGACGGCAAGGCAGTGGAAGTGGCCCCGCTCTGGAACCGTCGGCACTGCACAAAGTTCAACGGAGTCAGCTATGTGACGCAGATCGGGACGACGGCGGTTTATACGCCTCAGGGCAAGCAGCAGGTTCGCCGCATCATTGATTTATATATGGAGAACGCAGCGTTAATGGTCAAATCGCTGACAGAACTGGGCTATAAAGTTTATGGCGGCTGCAACGCGCCGTATGTCTGGGTTAAAACGCCGAATAATGTCGGTTCGTGGGAATTTTTTGACCTGTTATTGCAGAAGGCCAACGTGGTCTGCACGCCCGGCGCAGGCTTCGGCGCCGCCGGCGAAGGCTACTTGCGTCTCAGCGCCTTTAACCAGCCAGAACGGGTCAAAGAAGCGATGGACAGAATTGCAAATCTGTAAACAGAAAAGTCGAAATCCGAATATCGAAATTCGAAACAAATTCGAATGTATGAAATTCAAATAATCAAAACAAATTATGTTTTGAACTTTGCTGTTTGTATTTTCGATTTGTTTCGTGCTTCGGATTTCGAGTTTCGGATTTAATAATTTTTATGTCGAATCAAACAATTGCTTATATAGGCCTTGGGTCCAATCAGGACGACCGAAATGGGATTATCCAATCGGCCCTGGAGGCGATGTCGCGGACGGATGGCGTGCGGCTCCTGCGCACCAGCCATATCATTGAAACCGAAGCTTTGTCGCCGTATCCGCAGCCGAAATATCTGAATGCCGTGGCGGAAGTGGAAACAATGCTGCCGCCAACGGAGTTTTTATCGCGATTACAGCGCATCGAAAATCAATTGGGACGGGTGCGGACGAAAAAATGGGGGCCGCGCACCATCGACCTTGATTTACTGTTGTACGGTGACAGCATTATCGAGCAGCCGACCTTGTCTGTACCGCACAAACAGCTCCATCTGCGGAGTTTCGTTCTGTCGGGTCTGTGTGAACTTTGTCCGGATAGTTTACATCCTTTGCTGAAGGTGAGTTTTTCCGAACTGTACGGACGATTGAATGGCTGCAATTTCGGAATTGACGATGCAATGTCGATGTTGATTTCAATTGCCGGGCCTATCGGCGTCGGTAAAACCACACTGACCAGCGGCCTGTTAAAATACCTTTCGGCCGAGGGTATTTTTGAGGACTATGACAAAAACCCCTACCTGGCGGATGTTTATGCTGGGCAAAAGGAACTGGCTCTCGATTCGGAATTGTATTTTCTTTCCAGCAGCGTCCGCCAGTTGTCGCGCGAAACACTTAGGCCCGACCGGGTCTATCTGAGCGATTATGTCTTTGACAAGGCCCTGATGTACGCCCAAAACTGGCTGGAGCTGGATGCTCTGCGGGAATATGAAAAAATATTCGCGGAACAAAGGAAAAAAGTCGTTTCGCCCGTGCTGATCGTCTGTATCGATGACACGACACAGCATTGCTTAGAGCGGATTCATCAGCGAAACCGCAGATACGAACAAGGCATCCAATCGGGGTTTCTCAAACACCAGCAGGACTGGTATAATAGGCTCTACGCAGACTGGAAAGTCTGTCCGGTGATTCGAATCCCGGCTGCGGCGTGCCTGACGGATGAGCAGGTACAAAAACTCGCGGCCCAAATTCGTTATTATCTGCCGGAGGCGGAAAAAATACGATGCAGTTGTTGAAAACCATAAAAGAAGTACGGGATGCTGTCGCTGCGGCTCGCAGGCAGGGCAAGATCATCGGTCTTGTGCCGACGATGGGGGCCTTGCACGCCGGCCACGGCTCGCTGATTCAAAAAGCCCGTGCCGATTGTAGCTTTGTGGTAGTCAGTATCTTTGTCAACCCGACGCAGTTTGGCCCGACCGAAGATTTCAACAAGTACCCGCGAACGCTCGATACGGATACCCGACTATGCGAATCGCTAGGGGTCGATTGTATTTTTGCTCCCTTGGCCGAGGAAATGTATCCGCAAAGGAATTTAACCTGGGTGGATGTGGAACAAATGACGAAAGGGCTTTGCGGTGCGTCCCGGCCAGGACATTTTCAGGGCGTGGCTACGGTTTGCGCGAAGTTGTTTCATATTGTGCAGCCGGATAGGGTTTATTTCGGGCAGAAAGACGCCCAGCAGGCCGCAGTGATTTGCCGGATGGTTACGGACCTGAATTTTCCGATGGAAATTATTGTCTGTCCGACGGTGCGTGAGCGGGATGGGCTGGCGATGAGCAGCCGGAATCGCTATTTATCGTCCGAACAGCGTAAACAAGCCGTTTGTCTGTATCAGGCGCTGTGCGGCTGCAGAAAGATGGTTGAACAAGGGATAATTTCAACGAGCCAATTAATTGCGCAAATAAATCAGGTGATTACGACAGCCGGTGTGCAGGTGGAATATATCAGCATCGTGGATGCCCAAACGCTCCAGCCGATGACGTCGCTGACGGCCGATGCCCTCGTCGCACTGGCCTGCCGGGTGGGGACGACCCGGCTGATTGACAATATGCTTATTTTCTTGAATCCGCCGCGGTTTCAGATATAATCAATTGATAACCAACAATTTAAAGTTTGCAGAGAAAAACAATGTTTTTGAAGGCGTTAAAAGGGAAGATTCATCGCGGCCGGGTGACCCAGACGAAAGTCGATTACCCCGGCTCGATTGCGATTGATTCGGATATGCTCAAAGCCGCCGGGATTAATGTGTATGAAGAAGTACTGGTGGCCAATGTCTCCAACGGGCAGCGGGTGGAAACGTATGTTGTTCCCGCGCCCCCCGGCAGCCGGGACATTATCATCCTCGGCGCTGCGGCCAGACGTTTCGAGCCGGGCGATATCGTCATCATTATAAATTTCGGCTATTACAGCCCTGAGGAACTCAAGACGCATAAGCCCAAGGTGCTGATGTGCGACGAAAATAATCGCTATCAAATGCTGGAATAAATTTATGCATCCAGAACTGTTTGAGATTCCCTTTATCCACCTGACCGTCAAAAGCTACGGCATGATGATGGTCGTCGGGTTTTTAGCCGCGGTATTTGTGATGGGGCGGATAGCCAAGCAGTCCGGCTGCAAACCGGAGCAAGTCACCAATGCGGCTTTGTATTCGCTGCTGGTGGGCATTCTGGGGGCGCGGATGTTTTATGTGTTTCATCATCGCCGCCAGTTCATAGACAATTTCTTTTCCGTCTTTGCCGTCTGGCAGGGGGGGCTGGAGTTTCTGGGCGGCGTAGTTCTGGTCATCGTTTTTTTAGTGCTTTATCTGAGGCATAAAAGACAGCCGACGTGGGAGTATATGGATATTCTGGCCATTGGTTTAATGATTGGCCTTGGATTTGGCCGAATCGGCTGTCTCCTCAACGGCTGCTGTCACGGCAAAGTCACCGACTCAGCCGTCGGCGTTCGATTTCCTTACGATTCATTTGCCTATAACAGTCAGGTGCGACCGGATTTGGCCCGCCATCGCACAGAACCCTATTTGAAAATTGACGATGGTTTCTTCGGTTACCTGTCCGCGGATGGAAGCTGGATTCCCGCCGCGGAAAATAAATACGATGCAGCCCTGAAGCCGTTTGATAAACTGACGGATACGCAAAAACAGCTTGTGACCACAGGCCCATATCGCTGTTTGAAGGTTCTGCCAACGCAGATTATATCCAGCGTCAGCGCGTTTTTGCTGGCCGTCGCGGCATATCTGTTTTGGCGAAAGTATGCCAGTCATCGCCCCGGCCTGATTGTGGCGACGCTGCTTTGGGCTTACGGTGTAATGCGATTTCTGATTGAATATCTGCGTGACGACAATCCGTTTGAATACGCATGGTGGGCGATTTACAGGGGCGGGACTATTTCGCAGAATATCTGTTTGTATCTGATTATTCTGGGCGTCCTGTTGACTATTTTTATTTTCAGGAAACCTGCAAAAAGGGATTGATGTTTTTGCGACTTCCGAAAAACAAAAAAACGCCCGGAGATGTTCCGGGCGTTTTGATTTTTAAGTCGAAGTTTTTTTATCTGCTTAAGCTTCGATGCTGTCGATAGTGATTTGCAGGTATTTCTGCCGATGGCCGATTTTCTTGCCGCTGTTTTTACGCCGGCGAAACGTCTGCGGATACAGTTTAGGGCCGCTGACCACGGAATCCGCCGCGGAAACCTTAAAGCTGGCAATCACCTTGGCGCCGTCTAAGTAGGGCGTGCCAACCTTGATACTCTGGCCGTCGCTGACGAACAAAACCTTGTTCAATTCAATCGTCTTGGCGTCGGGTGCGACCTCGGTCAACTCGATATTGATTACGTCTCCCTCGGAGACCTTAAACTGCTTGCCGCCTTGTTCTATAACTGCGTACATCAAAAACTCCTGAGATTTATTTTGCCATTGCATTCAATTCGACTATAAAGATTCGCTATTGTAGTAGTTAAAGTGGCTTTGTAAAGAAAAATTTTGGAGCCGGCGTAAAATTTCAGCAAAACGTTCCATTTTGCTTATTTTTTTGGATTTTGCCCTGTTTTGACGAAATACTCTTATGTCATTTGGCAGGAATAAGGACTTGTTGTGTCTGTATTTTTAGGAGAATACCCGAAATTATGGAAATGGCGATTGTCAACGACGATATGATTCCGATGGCCCAACTGGCCCCGGTTTATCAGGACCGCGGGATTTTTTTTGGCGATGGCGTTTATGAAGTGCTTCGCAGCTATGGCGGGCGGATTTTTGCCCTCGATGAGCATCTGGAGCGGTTTAGCCGGAGCCTGAAGGAAATCTGGATTGAAGGCGTGGATGTTCAGGAGATTCGGCGTAAAGTCGTCGCCGCGTTTGAAAAGGCCGGGTTCGACAACGCTCGGTGTTATTTTCACGTCACCCGCGGCTCGGAGCCTCGCAATCATCTCCCGGCCAAAGGCCTCAAGCCCAATTTCTTCCTGACGGTCAATCCGCTCAAGAGCCATCCTGAAGAAAAAGAGCATGGCATCAAAGTCTGCACGCATCCTGACCTGCGGTGGAAGCGGTGCGATATCAAATCGTTGAATCTGCTGCCCAACGTGATGGCCAAAATGGTCGCCGAAAAAAAGGGCTGTTATGAGGCGATTCTGGTCAATGACGCCGGCAATATCACCGAAGGTTCGGGCAGTGCGTTTTTCGCCGTCGATGCCAAACGCAAGACGCTGATTACGCATCCGCTCGGGTCGGAGATTCTGCCGTCGATTACGCGGTCGATGGTGGTCAAAATCGCCAAAAACTGCGGACTGTCCATCGTGGAAGAAAATCTGACGCCTGCGCAGGCTGTGGCTTGTGAAGAATTGGTTATGGCCGTGACGACCAAAGACATCGTACCTATCGTTGAATTTGACGGCCAGACCATCGGTTCTGGCAAATGCGGCAAACATACCAAAGCCCTGATTGACGAATTCGCCAAACTGGCCCGCGGCTGATTTGTTTTATGGACAGAGAATAAAAAAAGGCGGGTGATGATGGCCGCCTTTTTGAGTTTTGTCGAAAACCGTTATTTGCGGACACTAAAGCCGACGTCTAGGAAAAGACCGGCGGCAACGTCATACAGAATCCCTGCAGGCCAACCCTGCCAAAAATCCGCGCTGGCGGAATCCGCTTGTCTTTATTTCCTTGACAATTCATGCGTTTTTTTTCTAATTTCACGAAATGAAGCGTAAAAGGATTTGCGAAACGGAAATTTGAATATGGCGAGACATGGAACCATACTCGATTTATCGGCGAAAAAGCGTCTTCGCGTGGCTGGGCTTATGTCCGGTACCAGCGCCGACGGAGTCGATGTCGCCATAGTTGATATCGACAACCGCTCGACCCGGCTGGCTGCTTTTGCGATGTACCCCTATTCAGCGACAATCCGCAAGGCGATTTTCAGCTTATTTGACCCAGCGACTTCCACGGTTGACGAAATCTGTCATTATAATTTTGTTCTGGGGGATATTTTCGCGGACGCTGTAATCAAACTTTGCGACTCTTCCGGAATTTCACTGAAAACGATTGATTTAATCGGCTCTCACGGCCAGACCATTTACCACAATCCATCGAGCGGGCGCTATGCAAAGCGTCTGGTTCGTTCAACGCTCCAGATTGGCGAGCCGGCGGTCATCGCACAACGGACGGGCATCACCACCGTCGCGGACTTTCGACCCGCCGATATGGCGGTGGGGGGGCAGGGCGCTCCGCTGGTTCCGTTTGCGGATTATATTCTGTTTGCGGACAAGCGTATCACTCGCGCGGTTCAGAATATCGGCGGCATTGCAAACGTGACGTATCTGCCCGCCTCGTCGTCGCCGGACAAAATTATTGCCTTTGATACGGGGCCAGGCAATATGATTATCGATGGTCTTATCAATCTTATCTCTGGCGGCAAAAAACGTTACGACCGCAATGGAGCATTTGCCGCCAAAGGGACTGTGAGCCGGGTGATGCTGAGCAAAATGCTCAATCATCCATATTTTAACCGTCGGCCTCCCAAGACGACCGGCCGGGAGGAATTCGGTCTCCGGTACAGCCGTGATATTTACAAATATGCTGTCACCCATCACGTTTGCAATGAAGATATCGTGGCGACGGCAACAGACTTTACCGCAGTGACAATCGCCGATGCTTACCGCCGGTTTCTGCCGAAGATGCCGGAGCAAGTTATCCTCTGCGGGGGCGGAGCGAAAAATAAAACATTGATAAAGATGCTGCGTGAACGGCTTGACAAAACTGAAATTCTTACCACCGGCGATTTTGGCATTGACCCTGATGCAAAAGAAGCCGTTTCTTTTGCGATATTGGCATGGGCAGCGGTCAAAGGCGTCCCCGGCAGCGTACCTGCCGCAACGGGTGGTCAAAGGCCGGTCATTTTAGGAAAGATAGTTCAGGTATAATGAAAAAAGACAGAGCCACTCTGACCACGGAAAAAAGAAACTGCAAAAGCAGGAATATAGACCGGCTATCCACTCTGCAAATCGTAGAGGTTATCAATACCGAGGATATGATTGTCGCGCCGGCGGTGGCGAAAGAGCGCAAGGCGATTGCGGCGGCCGTCGATGTCATCGTTAAGAGATTTAAAAAAGGCGGACGATTGTTTTATGTGGGTGCGGGTACCAGCGGCAGGCTTGGCGTTCTGGATGCGTCCGAATGTCCGCCGACGTTTGGCGTGAGGCCGACGCTGGTGCAGGGCATCATTGCTGGCGGACGCCGAGCACTGGTTCGCTCTATTGAAGGCGCCGAAGACCATGCCGAAGACGGGATGCGTTCAATCCAAAGGAAAAAAGTTAAAGCTAATGACGTCGTCATCGGTATCGCCGCCTGCGGCCTTACCCCGTTTGTACATGGGGCACTGAGCCGGGCAAGAAAGCTCGGAGCCGCAACGGTATTCATTACCTGTGCACCGGAGATGGTAAAACATCTGCCTGCCGACATTATTATCAATCCCGTCGTCGGGCCGGAAGTAATCACCGGCTCAACACGGATGAAGGCTGGCACCGCGACAAAACTCGTTCTCAATACCATCACCACCGCCGTGATGATCAAGCTGGGCAAGGTGTACGATAACCTGATGGTTGACCTGAACGCCACAAACGAAAAACTCAAAGATCGTTCCATCCGCATTGTCACCTGGATCACCGGCCTTAGCCGAAAAAAGGCGGAGGTTCTGCTGGGCCGGGCCCGGGGGAGGGTCAAGGCGGCCATTGTCATGTATTTTCGAAATACGGACTTTACCGGCGCGCGGAAACTTCTCCGGCAGAACGATGACTCATTACGAAAAGTAATAGAAAGAGCACCATGACCGACCTTTGCCCGGCCTGTTGTATACTTGCGGCCATAAACGGCGCGGATATGGCTATCGTTGCTGTCGCCGTGGCCATGCTTTTTGTCCTTTCCTGGGCGTTTGGCCGGAGGGAAGAAAATACCAATGATTTTTTTCTTGGTTCACGGAAAGTTTTTCCTATTGTCGCATCTTTATCTTTTGTCGCCACCGAAATCAGCGCTCTGACCCTCATCGGAGTTCCTGCGACGGCATACAGCGAGAACTGGCAATATCTGCAATTCTTCATCGGCCTGGCCGCCGCCCGCATCGCGGTGTGTTTTCTCTTTATCCCGGTGTTTTACAAATACAACTGCACCAGCATCTATGAATATCTCCGGGACCGTTTTGGCCCCCAGACACAATACGCAGGCTCCATTTTTTTCTTTATCACCCGTCTTATCGCCGCGGGCGTCCGCCTGTATGCCGCGTGCATGGGAGTCGCCGTGATTATGGGGTGGTCGCTTGGTTTTGCCGTGCTGCTGTTTAGTGTCGTCAGCATCATTTTTATCGCATTTGGGGGCATTAAAGCCGTCGTCTGGGCCGGTGCTTATCAGGCCATGATGATCATCGCCGCAGGCGCGGTTCTGCTGGCGTACCTCATCTATCGGGTCGAAGGACCTTTTGGGTCGGCCGTACAAATTGCCGTCGATGCGGGCCGGTTGAGCCTGTTCGACTTCCGCTTCGAACTGAATAATCCCGCGACATTCTGGGCGGTCGCTGCAAATGGTTTCTTCATCGGCCTTGCTGTCTTCGGTACCGATCAGGAGATGGCGCAGCGGCTGCTCACCGTCCAGACACACAAAAAAAGTCAGGAAACGATCTTTATGACCATCATTCTGGGGCTGCCCGTGCTGTGTATCTACCTTGCCATCGGCACCGGCCTGTTTATCTTCTACCGGCAGCACCCCGACATCGCGGTGCTGGGGCAGGCCAAAGAAGTGATGTCACAATTTATCACGAATTTTCTGCCGGCCGGGCTTAAAGGGCTTTTGCTGTCGGCGATCATTCTGGCCAGCATCGATTCACCGCTGGCATCGCTGGCATCGTCGTTTGTATGTGATATTTACCGTCCCGTCATCCGCGCCGGGGCCGGGGAAAGGCACTATCTTCTGGTATCCCGCCTGGCGATTGTTGTTTTCGGCCTGATACTGGCACTGATTGCACTGGCATGCGCCCCGGTCCAGAATATACTCTGGTTTGCATTCGAGATATTCTCCGTGACGGGCGGCGCTACGCTCGGGGTATTTCTGCTGGGCATACTGACAAAGACAAAGGCGAACTATGCCAATATCGCCGCCATGATCATCAGCACTGTTGCCATGATGACTCTGCTGCTGTTGAAAAAATTCGGCCGGATTGACCTGGCATGGAACTGGCTTATCGTGATAGGCACGGCGACAACCATGCTGTTAAGTTATATCCTCAGCAAGCTTGAGAAGGTATTAAATAACCGGTTGCGGCCGCTGCCGTTTGGCCGAGATGAAAAGAGCGAAAAGGATGGATTAATATGTTAAAAACAGAGGGCTGTCGGTTATCTTCGCTTAAGCTGCAAAAAAGCATCTTCATACTGATCATTTCATATCTGGCGACCGTATGTGTCTTTCCCGTACCGCCCCTGATGGGCGGCTCGAATCGAATACAGAACGCGGAGACGGCCGGCTATCTGATTGTGCCTAACGAGAAAGTACCGGAATCTTACGACGCAGGATTTTCTTTGTATGTAGCGGCATGGCCTCTATTGGCTGAATATCCAGGTAATCGTTTTCAGACAGGCTTGTTTGGAACTTGGATGCACGCACAGTATGACGTTCCGGTTACCGAAAAACTGTATTCCGATATTGAGGGCGGGCTGGGATGGTGGCACGACACACGATTTGCCACGGAGACACCGAAATTCATTATGGGGGGTGTGGCCCTGAATTTCAGTGCATGGGCGAATGGCCCAGGAGCTGGTAAAGGAAGGAATTGGGATGAACCAAAAGGCAATTATGGTATTGCGCAGATCAGTCCCTGGCTGCTATGGCCTCCCGATGGTCTGAATCTGAAGCGAGGCACCTGTGGTGAACTGTTCGGCTACGGCTATCTGACGCTTCCGTTGACGGAGGCCAAGTCCTCCACGGCCGGCAAGAACATTCCCACCGGAAACAACTGCTGGACCTTGTTTTTAAACACGGGCAATTTCAAAGGCCCGGTTGCTTTTTTTACCCCCTATTTCTGGTCTCACCCATCAGTGGACGATCCTTGTTTGGCTGGAATGTTTCTGGATACTCGTCCATCACAGCCCAACAGGGCCTTGCAGATGGAAACCCAATATATCCCCAGTGTTCAATCGGTTGACGCCAAAGGGAATACCTACGCCCGAATCGCTCCCACCGCGTTTCCACGAGGGCCCATGGGCGATTCAGTGGTTGTACACCGCGTGACTTCTTACAAAAAGAAGGCACTTTGGGATGCCGTGCAAGCCTGGTTTAAGGGCGGCCCTGCGGCAAGCGGCACTATCGACCCCTTGGGATCGGTTGTACATACTTTCCCGGGACAAGGGGGAGCCACCTGGAAGATATATACGCCTTCCGTCGCACAGAAAGAAAGGGTGTCGCTGGCCTGGAGTTCTTTTGCTACTCCCATGGCGCCTGATCCAAACACCTTCGGGTACCGGTGGAACAACCAACTGGTTATGAAAAAAGATACAAAAAATGGCTCGCTGGTGATATTGCCCGAATACTATCGCCTGGTCGATGAAGATGGAAAGAAGCCGCAATGGGTTGTGGTGTCGTCCAAAGACGTTCCGGCCGAAACAGGACTAGCCGAGGTTCGCTTCAGTCGGCCCGCCGAGAGGCCTTCTGAGCCCTACGTCACTCCGGATGATCCTCAGAGTTGCTGGAAGCAGCCCGGCCCTGTCGCGGGTCCATTCCAGGCGCATCCGGGAGACGGCAGCGTGGTGACCTACTACTGGTATCGATTCGCCGATCAACCTGCTTTGCTCAATGCCGACCTGACGGCTTTAGAGCGGGATGCCCTGCAGAAACGGGTGGAAAAACTCCACCGAAACTGGACGAAAGATCGCAATTACCTGTCGCCGCCGACCCTTGGAAAACTGGCGAATATTGATCCTGCCCTGATTGTAACACCGCCGCCGGGGCTGGAGGCAGGGTATGTACCCATCGCAACACGACAAGCCGCGGAGGTTAAGTAAGGTCTGGCAGGCATCTATCGTAAAATTATGCTGAACGCTATAGGACGGCGGGTCATTGAAACCATCGTCAACTGTTACAGTGATGGTGAACGGACCGCATTTTTTAGCCGGCGAATTTGCAGAGGTGATCAATTGTCCGGGTTTGCAGGTGTAGGGTCTGCCATTCCATTTCCATTGTTTCTCGGCGTGGTTGGCCAGCATCAGCTTCAACAGGCCCCTCGCACTCGGTCGGGTTGACGTATGGGGGGTGAGGAAAATCGTGGACAAGAGAGATTGGTATGTCTATAATTCGCAAAATTTTGGAATTAACCACTATGACAGAAAGGTATCGCGATGGCTAATACGAAAGTGAAAATGCAGACGACGCTGGGGGATATAACGATAGAGCTTGACGCCGGGGCGGCGCCGATAACAGTGAAGAATTTTCTGGAATACGTGAAAGATGGCTATTACGACGGGACGATATTTCACCGGGTAATCAAGGGATTTATGATTCAGGGCGGAGGGATGACCAAGGATTTGCAAAACAAGGCCTGCAACGAGCCGATAGTCAATGAAGCGTCCAACGGGCTGAAGAATAAACGGGGGACGATAGCGATGGCCCGGACCAACGACCCGGACAGCGCGACAAGTCAATTTTTTATCAATCATGCGGACAATGATTTTCTCGATTATCGCGGCCCGCAGCCGGACAAGATTGGTTATGCGGTATTCGGTAAGTTGACGGAAGGTCTTGACGCGGTGGATAAAATCGCGGCGGTGAAAACCGGCCACAAAAGCCATTATGATGATGTGCCGGCAGAGCCGGTGGAGATTATCTCGGTGAAGGTTTGTTCATAGTGGGCAATAGAATGGTAAAATCCGAATCGAGACGGTTCGGCTGCTTTAAAGAATAAGCGCCCTGTCCACGCGCTTGCGGGCAGGGCGCCAACTCTGAAATTATGTTCCTGTTTAAGTTTCCGTCAACCTAAACATCATACGCATCAAAAAGGGAGGCAAGCACATTTACGTTTAATAAATTGTAGGCTGCGCTCCCTGTTGCCCGCTGTGCTGTTTTCGAACGTTCCCAGGATTCGTTCATTTCGGCGTTAACCGCCTTAGGTTTGCACCGGCAACACATATAATATAACCCATAATGGATATGAAGTCAAAAAACAGGGGCCCAAATGCGGCGATGATAGCTGTTAACCCTTCCAGAAAAAGAGGTTAGAGAAGACACGACAGCGAAAAATTTTACAGGCGGCGGGATGCGAAACAAGCGACAGAAACAGAAAAAAGCCTTTTTTAATATTATAGGGCCTGTAAGCTGGTCGTATCTGGTGTTCACCACTTGATTCGGATACCTTTTTCACGAGCGTCCGCGGCCCATTTTTTGATTTGCTCCAGAGCCATCTCCAGTTCTGCGGAGCTGTCGAGAAGGTTTTCGTAAAGTCTGCCGTCGTTGAGGAATTTGCCCGCGGAGCCGTCGCCGTTGTTGATTTTTTCCAGAACCTGGCGAAATTCTTTAGCCGCGGCGTCAAGGTCTTCGGCGACCTGCGTCATTTTTTCCGTACCGACATCCGAGAATTTCTGGACGGACTCAAGCGTCTGTCGAGTCTGTTCGGCAGCGGTGGCGATACGATCGAGTGTTTTTTTGATGTTGGTTTTATTCTGTTCGTCACCGATAATCTGGTTGGTATTGGCGGCGAGAGTCGTAATGGAATCCAAGAGATTTTCCAATTTTTTCTGAGTTTCCGGCGGGAAAAATTCACTATTGAGTCCCGTGGAACCGTTAATCTCAAGTTCGTCGCAGAGAAATCTGGTTTCCGGACGATTGGCGATCAGCGGCGCCGCCGGAGCATCGGTATTTTCTCTCAATTCAATATAGCTGCTTCCCAATCCGCGTTTCATCAATAACACATTAACATTAGAGGGGATGGTATTGTATTTCTTATCAATCGCCATTGTCACCTTAACGTCATGCCAGGATTTGCCTGTGTTTGCGTCTTTCTCAGGAGTAGGGGGGCTGACGAGAACGACGCGTCCGATTTGATAGCCGCAGAACTGGACGGGGGTTTCTCTTTGTACGCCGGAGGCGTCTCTGAATTTGGCCATCACATAAAACGAGTTGGCCTGGCTGACAAACAAGGGCATGTCGCGAAAACGTCCGAGCATCCAGAGGAAAGCGAGAAACGCGATGAGCACGAAGGCGCCGACGATATAATTTTTTCTTTTTTGAAGTGAATTGTAGTCAGTCATTAAGCCGGACCTTTCCTGTTGGTCAATTTTTCTTCAAACAAGTCCCGAATCGCCCGCAGCGGATAGCCATTCTGATTAAGCTCCCAGATGAGGCGAATTTTTTTGATGGCCAGGTCGTCAAAAAGGCGCCGTCCGGTCGAGGTAATCTGTGTCGGTTCCAGCAGGCCAATCATCAGATAGTACTGCAGACTCTGCCGAGACACCTTTGCCAGTCTGGCAGCGGGGCCGATCGCGAGCAGTCTTTTTTTATCATCCGTTTTTTTGAGGGACATCCGAAGTCGATTCCCTGTTGTTGTGTTTCCCAATTGTTTTTTCGACCAGTTCCAGAAACAATTTTTCAAACTGGTTATAGGACATTACCGCCGGTTTGGGATTATCCGCCGATGGAGTTTTTTTCGACATTTTCGGCCAAATAATTAAGACATAATCCCAATTCGGGGGCAGATTGTGCTGATGGAGACGAAAAGTCTCCCGTGCGAGTCTTTTAAGGCGGTTTCGCAGGACGGGGATGCCTGTGTTTTTGCTGATGGAGACGCCGAATCGAGGATAGGGCAGGCCGTTGGGACGGACGCAGAGCCTAAAAAGACCCCGGACGGCGGACTGTTTGTGAGCCAGAACAGCCTTGAATTGTTCGTTGGAACAGAGGCGTTGCGATTTTTTGAGAAACAGACGTTTCATCGTATTACCCGTTCCTTTATCGGGGTTGGAGTTATTATCGGCGATTTAAAGAAAACATTGAAAAAAATAGCAATACTAAAAATTCCCCAGGCTGTTAATCATTGTACTGTAAATTTTCACAAAAGCCTTCACAATCAATATTGCCATCACAAAGACAAAGGCGAAGTAAATAAGCCGAGGCGTCCATGTGGAAATGAGATTAAAACGAAACTGGGCTTTATCCAGATATATCTCGGCGAGTTTTTCGGAGGCTTTGTCGAGGTCGCCGGATTCTTCGCCGACGGACCACAGTTCGAGAAATTCAGGGGGCAGTGACGGACTGAAGCCATTGGACATCGGTTCGCCTGATTTGGCCGCAGTGTACCCGCCTTCGAAAAGACGAGCGACAGCCAGATTGCCGCAGGTACAGGTTGCGGATTCGGCGCATTGCAGAATCGGGATGCCGGCTTTGTACATCACGGAAAAGACAGAACAGTATCGTCCAATCGCCAGGCAGCGAAAAGCCGAACCCAGCAAAGGTATCCACAGCACGAAGGTGTTCTGAATACGACGCAGAATTCCCGAAGGAGGAGTCAATTTGACTATGAGAAACATTATTGTGAGAGGGGCATAAAATGAAATCAAAGAAGATATCACAATGTGGAGATATGTTTCCATGCCTCCGCCATCCAGGGTCGCCCACGGGACCGGTATTAAGAATATTCCCACATGAATCATAAAAAAGGGATATATAAGCCCGCTCAGAATCATCCGTTTTTGTTTTTGCATAAACTGATACCAGTCGCCGAGATTTTTGAGGATTTCGGCCAACTGTCCTGTCTGTTCGCCGACATGAACCAACATTACGTCCAGGGGTTCAAACAGGCGGGGAAATGCTTTCATCGACTCCGACATTTCGACGCCGGCGTGGATGTCTTCTTCTATATGCCGGAGGATATGCCGATGGCGTCTGAGAGATCGCTGCTGCGTGGTTCGAATCGCCCGCAGGATGGGCAATCCCGCGTTCAGCAAGGTGGACAGATTTTGATAGAAGTTGATTCGGAAGTCAGCCATGCGTCAGACAAGGCCCTGTGCTGGTATAGACAAGCTCACGGTTCGAGCATCCCGGCGCAGAAAGATAATTCCTGTACGGTGACGAGGATACCGCTGCATTTGGAGAGGCTTCCCGTGACGGTTTCAATCCGGCGGATGATTTCGTTGGTCAGTTTTTTCTCGATGACCGCCAGAATGAGTTTGCAGAATTCCGAATGGTTATTGGCGCCGACGGCGGCAAAGAGTGGGATGGATTTGAGACTGGCGTGGCTGTTCTGAGCGTCGAGGACGGAAAGAGAACAACTTTCGATGCCGGCCATTGCGCCGAGGATTTTTTGAAAGATGGTCTGGTCCTGGACGAGGACGCTGAGCAGATTTTTTCGGCCGGGTTCATAGGTGGGGATGTCGCCTTCTGCGGCCTGAACAAAGCGGTCGTAAAGAGCCTTTTCTGTTTTGGCCGTGATCATTTTTTTGACCGCCGCGGCATCCTGCATCGCCTGTGAAATCGAAGACAGCAGGCGAATATGGGTTGTGCTGTCGGCTGTCGGCGCAATAATAAAAACAATCAGGTGTATTTTTTTTTGGTCCGGCGCTTCGAAATCGACGCCGTTTGGAACGGAAATCAGGCCGACCACGAAATCATGTACGTTTTTGAGTCGGCAGTGGGGGATAGCGATATCATTTCCGAAAGCTGTGGAACCGAGCGTTTCCCGTTCCTGCAGAGCCTCCAGCACAGCTTCTTCTGAGACGTGTCTGCACAGGGGGCTTTTTCGGGCCAGCGAGGCGATTTCACACAGCACCATTGCTTTGTCTTCAAAGGCGCCATTAACCTGAACGCATTCACGGCGAATCACATCGGATAATTTCATACAGAGTTTCCGATAAAGAATCTGAATTTACACGCCCACGCTATTGGCATCCGCCGGAGGTGCGGCTTCATTAGCGTCCATAGGAGCGGCTTCTTCTTCCGCAAAGCCCTTGGCCTTAGCCTGTTCCATTGCCTGTTGTTCCTGGTCCAGGAACGGTGTAATTTGTTCGTCGCCGGGATACTCTTTACGGAGTTCCTGAATCCGTGTCAGCAGGCGTTCGACTTCGGCTTCGGCGGCGGTGGTGCGGAGTTTGCGCCAATTGACGAAATCTTTTTTGATTCCTTCCAACACCATTGTGGAATCAACGGGCAGCATCGGAATAAAATCGATGCCTTTCGTCAGCAGTATTGCGGTGGCCGATTGTGAAAATAGCGGGCCGTACTCTTTTGCTTTTTCCACCAGCTTGTCGAGTTCAAGCTGTGTTTTTTCGGCGGTTTCAAAATCTTCGATTCGGTCGGCCAGGCGGATTTTGCTTTTGACGACCAGAAGTTGTCCTTTGAGGACGGCGCAGGTGGCTTTTTGATCGACATCCCGAAGCTGCCCGGCGGCGGAGGCAGCCTGTTGATAGAATTGAGCGGCCTGGTCGAAATACGCTATAGCCTTTTTTGTCATTTCTATATCGGGTTTGGAAGCAATCGGGGAGGAGAGTCCTTCCGCCAATACGGTTTCATACGTTCTGAGGATTCCTTCGAGCCGCAATCCGAGGTCGGAGGCGGTGTACACTTTGGCCGCCGTAATCGCACCGGCCAGGGCATAGGCCTGTCCCAGCGACATACTCACATTCGGTTCGAGTTGGCGGGAGCTGACTCTTTGATATTTTTCGATGATTTCATTAACCGAATTGATTATTTCATCGGTGTTTTTGTTGTGTTGGGTCAGTTGAGCGACGAGCCGGTCGAGCTGCTGTTTAACATTGTCTTTTTGCTGACGGATTTCGGCGTCCAGTTCCTGCCGCTGTTTTTGCAGATTATCTCGGGAGGATGAAGTTTTTAGACCTTGCAGTTTTTCTTCGGTCTGCCGCAGATTATCCTGGAGACGTTTGAGGTGGGGCTGGACTATCTCGAGGTCGGAACTTACCTCCGCCAAGGCGTTTTCGGACTGTTGTGCTTTGATATAATATTCTTTTTTCTGGCTTTTGAGGTCGAAACCGGCTTTTTCCAATTCGGCCTGCTTGTCAATGGCAGCGGTCTGGGCCTGCCGAAGTTTTTGGTCGGCCTGAGCATCAAGATCGAGCATTGTATCGCGGGCCTTCTGGTAGTTCTGCTGCAAAGCGGTCTTTTTTTCGAGAAGCTGTTTTTCTTTTGCCTGGGCTTCGGCAAGTTGGCCTTTGAGGCTTTGGGCGTTGGGGTCCGAACCAATCCATCGTTCTGTCTCGACGATTTCCGCATCCGACAAGGCCAGCAGGCCCTGTATGCGCTGGTTCTGAGCGGTATTGTCGGCCAGGCGTTCGAGTGTCTGATTAAGGGTTCCGATAGCTTTGCTTAACTGCGAGGTTTGCACCTGCAGGTCGGTCCAATTCAATTGCATTTTTGCCAGCCGCATATCCGCCGCGACCAGCGAGGCTGAATCTCCCGAAAGCCCGCCTGCCCGACTGCGGGAAAGCGTTTTTTCGAGTTGTTCGCTGGTTGCCTGTGGGTCTCTGTTTTTGGCGAAGTTATCGAGCGTTTCAGAGGTTTGCTGCTGAAACTGACGAGCGGCCTTGTCGTTGGGGTCTTCGGAGCAGCCGAAAAGACAAGCCGAAACGACACAGGCGAAAACGATTTGAATCCACATTGGTTTTACGATTCTCACCGGAAATCTCCATAAATAAAGCGTTTAAGAAAGGCGTATCGTACCGGCTTTTAGGGCCAGGTGTCAAGCCTTTTCCTAAATTAAGAGATGGGCCTTTCGGCGGGTATGATTTGGCTTGACAGGGTATTTGAGGAGGGTTATCTTAGGGCTATTCAAGTAAGGTTCTTAAACATGGCTTCGTCGAAGCAGAGTGATTTCAAACGAAAAAGGCGAAATATGGTAAAAAACAGGTGTGCACAGCTTTGTTTTCTTGTGTTTTTGATGTCCTTTTCGGCGTGGTCTGTTGATACGACCCAGATTGAGGAGGTTCGCAGCAAACTGGCGCAATCCAATACGCAGCCGGATGCGGCGGCACTTCAGGTCATCGATAATTTCTGGCGCAAAAGTATCGACCAGATGATGTTGACGGAAGATACAGACGAGATGGTGACTCTGCGGCAGGACCTTGAGAAGTTCAAAGGCGAAAATTCTCTGAGTTTTTACGCTTCCACCTATTTGAAAACCGGCCATACGCATCTCAAAGTGGCGATAGACACGGTTGGCAAGTGGCAACAAAACGCCAAGAAAGTGAATGTTGAAAGAAATCTGATGATTTTAATCACCCGGCTGGGCGGCGTGGAACTGGCCGATTTGGTTATGGGCAAATTGTCGGACGTCGATCTTATGGTTCGCTACTGGGCGGTACGGTCTTTGACCGGCAAGGAAATCATTTCACAGTTGAAGTCCGATGTGACGGGCGATGAAAAGCTGACTGCTCAGATTATTTCCGCTCTTGAAGGGTATCTCAAGAATTCGAGCGATACATTGCCGCTGCCGTTTGCGGCGGATTTCGCGGCGGTGATGAATACCACGGCGTCCCGCAAGCTGCTTTATGTGATGGCAGATCGGCGGATTGAAGCCTATATGAAATGGGCGGTGACGGATGAAACGATTGATGCCGGGATATTAAAAAACATGGGCAAATTATTCTCCGCAGTCACTGACCCGGCGGAGAAACAGGAATTGCTGAGTCGGTTCGGTCAGTTGTATTCCTGTGTTGTGCAGCGGTATATGCTGGGTGAGAATTTACCGCAGAGTGCCAAAGACCAGCTTGTGACGGTGATTGCGGAAGTTGAGGACAATATTATCAGCAAACAAATCCCGGGGTGGATGTCGAAATTCAGAATCGATTTGAGTAAAAATATGCCCATGGATAAAGATTACGAATTTCTTTTCGGCACCGCGGAAAGGGCGGGAGAACTGGCCGGCCGATTGGGTTTTAATTATGGCAAGAATGGTTCGGGCAAGATACGGGTCTCGCCCATATCACTTCCGCCGGCCCCCAAGGCTTCCGTTGCCGAGGATACATCTAAGACCGCGGCACAACCCTAAGTCTTTTGAAACAGGACGATGACAGAATTTTGTTTGTACCGTAAAGCCATCAGGAACATCACGTCGGGACTGCAATCCGGTGCAAGGGTATTATTTTTCTCGGCGGTGCTGCTGTCAACAGGAGTGTTTTCCGCTGGGTGCAGGAAACAATCCTCCATAGACCCCAATGAACCAATTGTTCTTCAGCAGCGGCTTCGTGCGCGTGTTCAGACGCTGGACCCGATGGATGTGCGGGATACGACGGGGACGTGCGTGGCTTCGGATGTATTTGATACGCTGTATGATTATCATTATCTACGGCGGCCTTATGAAATAATTCCGATGCTGGCGGCGGCGATGCCGACGATTTCCGGCGACGGAAAATGTTATACGATACCTCTCCGTCGGGACGTTTATTTTCACGACGATGCATGTTTTCCGTGGGGCGAAGGCCGGCTGCTGAGAGCAGAAGACGTGGTATATGCATGGAAGCGCATCGCGGATGTCAAGACACGTTCGGTAAGCTGGTGGATTCTGGACAGGCGTATCGCGGGTCTGGATGATTTTCGGGAATATACCAAAGGCTGCAAGCCGGGCGAAGTGGATTATGACCGGCCCATAGAGGGACTGACGGCGGTGGATGATTATACATTGCAGATCAAGCTGAATCGTCCGTGGCCGCAGTTTATATACTGGATGGCGTATATCGCGACGGCGCCGGTGGCGCGTGAGGCGGTGAAATACTATGGGCCGGAAATCGGGTTTCATCCGGTGGGGACGGGGGCGTTTAAGGTTGACCGGTGGCTGTCGGGGGCGTTTGTGGAGGCGTCACGGAATCCGCGATATTATGACCGTTATCCGCTGGATGGCGAACCCAACGATATCAAAGACGGTTTTTTGGCCGATGCGGGCAAGCCGCTGCCTTTAGTTGACAAAGTGGTCTGGCGGGTTGTTGTTGAAGACCAGCCTCGCTGGCGGCTTTTTCTGAAAGGCTTGCTCGATATGGTCGGCGTTCCCAAGGACAACTTCGGGCAGGTGTTCACTGCCGGGGTAAAAATGAGCGAGGAATTCACCAGCCGGAATATCCGGATGATAAATTTTGACGAGCCAAGTACTTTCTGGGTGGCGTTTAATATGAAAGACCCGGTGCTGGGGAATAATAAGCCGCTGCGTCAGGCGATCAGTTATTCCATCGACCGCCAAAAATTCATAGACATTTTTTTTGACGGCAGGGCACATGAGGCGTATGGCTTTATTCCGCCGGTAATGCCGGGGTATGACCCGAATATCATTGCGATTTCCAATTCTTATTATGATATGGCCAAGGCGCGGGAATGTCTTGAGGAGGCGAAAAAGATTGCCGGCGGGGAAATTCCGCGGATGCGTATCGCTATCGGTGGAACCGACTCCACTTACCGCCAGATGTGTCAGTATATGCAGCGGTGTATGACGGCAATCGGGCTGGATGTTGAGATTGATTTGTTTGACTGGCCGACGTTTCTGGAAAAGATGCGCAAGGGTGATATGCAGATGTTTATTGCCGGCTGGACGGCGGATTATCCGGATGTGGAGAGTTTTATGCAACTATTTTACAGCAAAAATATTCCGTATCCTAACGATTGCAATTATTCCAATCCGCGGTTTGACGCGATTTTTGAGAAGATATCGACGATGCCGGACTGTCCCGAACGCACGGCCCTGTACCGAGAGGCGCAAAAAATTATCAATGAAGATGTGCCTTGCGCATTTGCATATCATCGTGTTAGCTTTATAATGTGCCACGAATGGATTCAAAACGTCAAGCCCAACTCGTATAAGAATGAGATGTCGGGGTGGGGGATGACGAAATATTACCGAATCGATCCGCAAAAGCGGGAGGAATATAAATGGAAGTATCGTTGAGATGAATGGTATAAACGGGACGAAATGGATTTTGGGACTGGCGGCGGCAATGCTGGCCGTCGGCTGCGCAAAAAAAGGCGACTCTGCCTCTAAAGACGAGATGATTCTCTGCCCGTATCTGCCGTCGCGGATTCAAACGCTGGACCCGGGCAATGCCCGTGACATGTATTCCATGGAGGTGGCGGCCCATATCTATGAGGCTCTTTATGTCTATCATTATCTGAAGCGGCCTTATGAAATTATCCCTCTATTGGCGGAAGACTTGCCTGATATATCTCCCGATGGACTGACCTATACGATTCGCATTAAAAAAGACGTTCATTTTCAGGACGATGCCTGTTTTCTGGATGGCAAAGGCCGGGAGTTGAAGGCGTCGGATTTTGTCTATGCCCTCAAACGCATTGCCAATGTCAAATATGCCAGTCAGAACTGGGCTCCGTTCGATGGTAAAATAGTCGGTCTCGATGATTTCCGCGAGTACACGAAGGGATTCAAGAAGCAATGGGATGTAGATTACAGCAGACCTGTGGAAGGATTGCAGGCGATTGATGATTATACGCTGCAAATCAAGCTGACCCGTCCATGGCCGCAGATCGTTGAGATTGTCCTGACGGATACCTCGACGACCCCGATTCCGCATGAAGCCGTTGACTTTTACCGCGAAGACATTATCCGTCATCCGGTGGGTACGGGGCCTTTTAAGCTTAAAACACTGCAGCCGAGCTGTTTTGTTGAACTGGTGCGGAATAAAAACTGGCGAGGGGAGTCGTATCCATCGGAGGGAGAGCCGAGCGATAAAGAAAACGGTTTTCTGGATGATGCGGGCAAGCCCATTCCGTTTGCCGACCGGATTATTTGGCGTGTAATTGAGGAAGACCAGCCGGCGTGGCTTTTGCTGATGCGGGGCAATATTGATGCGATGGATGAATTGCGGGGCATTCCAAAGGACAATTTTGATAAAGCCGTAACGGTTGAACGCACACTGACACAGTCGCTGATAGAACGCGGTCTGAAATTGCAAATTTATAACGATCCTTCGATTTATTGGGTGGGGTTCAACTTAAAAGACCCCGTGCTGGGAAAGAATCTTCCCCTGCGAAAAGCCATTTGTCGGGCGATAGACCGCAACCGATTTATTGATTTGTTTACGAACGGGCGTGCGATGCCGGCACATGGTTTTGTCCCTCCGGGGCTGGATTCGTATGACCCTGATATCGTTCAATCAGGTTACTCCAAATATGACCTGGCCGAGGCGAAGCAGCTTCTCAAGCAGGCCGAACAGATTCAGGGTGGTGCGATCCCTAAATTGAATCTGGCAATGCCTGGCACCGACACGCTCTATCGTCAGTACGGCCAGTTTTTTCAGCGTCAATTTGAACAAGTTGGACTGGAACTGGGCATTGACTATATGGATTGGCCGACCTATATGGAACGGGCAAACAAGGGGCAATGTCAGATGTTTATGAATGGTATTGTAGCCGGGTGTCCGGATGCGATAGATTTTCTGGAGATGTTCACGACGAAAAGCTTCGCCCCCGGCGCCAATAAATTTTTCTATTCCAATCCGGCGTATGATGCGTTATATGACAAAGTGCGTGTGATGCAGTCCAGCCCGGAACGGGTGGAAATTTACCGGACATTGGAACATATGGCGATGGATGATTATCCCGCCGTATTTATACTTCACCGGGTTGCTTATACGTTAGGCCATGACTGGTATAAGAATTTCAAACCTCAGCTTTACAGCCATGGGTTATGCAAGTACCGTCGGGTGGATGTGAAACAGCGGGAAGAGTATCCGGCGCTGCTGAAGAAGCTGGAAAGGGAAGGCAAATGACCGCCTTTATTATTCGCAGACTGATTTATATGATACCGATTGTGTTCGGCGTGCTGCTGGTGACATTCGTGCTGTTCACGGTGGTCGGCGGGGATATTTCGCAGCAGATTGCCGGCAAGAATGCCGACCAGCAAACGATTGACGAAATCCGCCACGAGTACGGATTTGACAAGCCGCTGTTTTTGTCGTGGGACAGCCAGTTTATCGACCATTTCAAGAGAGCGGTCACGTTTGATTTCGGGCGGGCGATGGACCGTGAACGCATCAGCGAAAAGATCCGCCGGGGCGTCGGGCCTTCGCTGATGCTGACAGGGCCGATGTTTTGCGGCGAGCTGATTGTGGCGGTGAGCCTGGCGCTGATTATCGCCTTTGTCCGCGGCACGGTCTGGGACGTTTCGGCGGTGGTGATCTGTGTGGCGGGGATGAGTATTCCATACCTGAGTTTCATTATTTTCGGACAGTATTTCTTTGCGTACAAACTGGACTGGTTTCCGATCATTTACCTGCCGGAAGAGCCGATGATTAAAAGCGTTGGGCTGCCGATAGTGATTGGCATTATCGCCGGGCTGGGGGCTGAACTGCGGTTCTACCGCACGATTATGCTGGATGAAATTCGCAACGATTATGTCCGGACGGCTTTTGCAAAGGGACTTTCTACGTCGCGAGTGCTGTTCAAACATGTGCTGAAGAATGCGATGATTCCCATTATTACCAACGTAGTGTTGGCGCTGCCGACGCTGATTCTGGGGTCGTTTCTGCTGGAGCGGTTTTTCGGCATTCCGGGGCTGGGATACCTGATGATTGAAGCTATCGGGTCGCGTGACTTTTTTATTATTAACGCAATGACATTTATTTTTTCGCTGCTGATCGTGGTCTTTACGCTGCTGACGGATATCTGCTACGCGCTGGTGGACCCGCGAATCAGCTTTAAGTAAGTAAAAAATAAAAGGGTAAAAGTGAAAAGTGAGGACGACCCTGCGGGTCGGAGTGAATAACAGGTTAAGATATGAGTGAAACAACAACACAGCAAAACGAGCCGGTGTCGCGTGGTTACTGGTCGGACGCTTTTCGCAGGCTTCGCCGACGCAAGCTGGCGATGGTCTGCTTTATTATCGTTCTGATTTATGCGGCGATGGCGGCATTTGTCGGTATTGTGGAGACGGAGACATTCAAGAAGATATTTAAACTGGACGTGCCGATCGTTCGCTGGAATGAACAGGTGGGGCCCAGTTATCAGAAGCCGATGGCCCAGTATGATTTCAAGCCGGAGCAGTCGGAGACCAAAGTCAAGGGCTGGTCACTGTTCGGGACGGATTTTCTGGGTGAATCGACACTGCGAAAAACACTATACGGCGTTAAAACATCGATGCTGGTGGCGTTTTGTGCCTCGATTATCAGTATTGGTATCGGGGTGCCGCTGGGGGCGCTGGCCGGGTATTATCGCGGCTGGGTCGATGAGACGATTGTCTGGTTTTATACGACGCTGGGGACGATTCCGTATATTTTGCTGCTGATGGCGTTTGCGGTGGCATTACGCGGGCGGGAATTTTTCGGCGTCGAAATTCGCGGCGCCCCGGCGGTGTATCTGGCTATCGGGTTGACCAGTTGGGTGGGGCTGTGCCGGCTGATTCGCGGCGAGATTATCAAACGCAAGGAAAGCGAATACGTGCTGGCAGCCCGCGCGATGGGCTGTTCGGACTTTCGTATTCTGTTCAGTCATTTGCTGCCGAATGTTTTTCATATTATTTTGATTAACTTTTCGCTTCGGTTTGTCAGTTTTATCCATGCCGAGGTGATATTGAGTTTCCTGGGGCTGGGCGAAAACGACAAGCCGAGTTGGGGCGCGATGATAGACGCGGCCCGGACGGAACTGGCTCGCGATGTGTGGTGGGAAATGGCGGCGGCGACAGCGGCGATATTTCTGATTTCGCTGGCGCTGAATATTTTCAGCGATGCGCTGCGGGATTGCTTAGACCCAAAACTGCGAATCGATTAAAGAGCGATGATGAATACGAACGAGACATTACTTTCGATACAAAATCTTTCGACGCACTTTTTTACCCAGCAGGGTCTGGCCCGGGCGGTGCAGGACGTGAGTTTTGACATTCCGGCCGGCCAGACGGTGGCTCTGGTGGGTGAAAGCGGCTGCGGCAAGAGTGTGACGGCATTGTCGGTATTGCGTCTGATTCCCGACCCGCCGGGGAAAATTGTCGCCGGGGAAATACTGTTTAAGGGACAGAATCTGCTTGACCTGGCTGAGTCGCAGATGCGGCGTATTCGCGGCAATGAGATTGCGATGATTTTTCAGGAGCCGATGACCAGTCTTAATCCGGTTTTTACCATCGGCAACCAGATTGTCGAGGCCATCAGCCTTCATCAGGGTATTGGGGGTTCGCAAGCATGGGATAACGCTATTGATATGCTTCGCAAGGTCGGGATTGCCGACCCCGAGCGGCGTGTGGGCGAATATCCGCACCAGATGTCGGGCGGAATGCGTCAGCGGGCGATGATTGCGATGGCACTGTCGTGTTCGCCGGGACTTTTAATCGCCGATGAACCGACCACGGCGCTGGACGTGACGATTCAGGCCCAGATTCTTGATTTATTGAACCGCTTGCAGCGAGAAAACCAAATGAGTATTCTGCTGATTACGCACGATTTGGGCGTGGTGGCGGAAACGGCCCGGACGGTGGTGGTGATGTACGCATCCAGAGTGGTTGAAAAGGCGCCGGTGGAGGCACTTTTCGCCGAGCCGCTGCATCCTTATACGCAGGGCTTGCTGCGGTCGCTGCCGCGGCTGGGTGAGCGTAAGGAAAGGCTTTGGGTGATCGGCGGTACCGTTCCCAATCCGCTGGCGTTTCCGTCGGGCTGTAAATTTCATCCGCGCTGTCCCATCGGAAGTAATGACAAGCGCTGTCAGACCGTCGAGCCGTTGCTGAAGGAAGTCACGCCCGGCCATTGTGCGGCCTGCTGGTACGCCAAAGGATACGTTTCAAAGTAAAAAGGTTAAAATAACGAAAAAACTATGCCGGAAAAAGATACATTACTTGAAGTGAAAGACCTTAAGACGCATTTTCCCATTCGCAAGGGCGTGCTGAACCGTACCGTGGGCTATGTCAAGGCGGTTGACGGGGTGAGCTTTTCCATTCGCCAGGGCTCGACGCTGGGCCTGGTGGGTGAAAGCGGCTGCGGCAAGACCACGGTGGGAAGGACGCTGCTGCGTCTGATACCCGCTTCAGACGGCAAGGTCTTTTTCGAAGGACAAGATGTGCTGGGGCTTGCCGCTTCACGGATGAAGCATCTTCGCCGCCAAATGCAGATTATGTTTCAAGACCCGTATGGGTCGCTGAATCCGCGAATGACCGTGCGGGATATTGTCGGTGAAGGCCTGACGGTTCATCGTGTCGCGCGGGGCCGGCAGCGCAGCCTGCGGGTAAATGAGATTCTGGAGCAGGTGGGGCTTTCAGCCCGTTACGCGGAGCGTTTCCCGCACGAATTTTCCGGCGGTCAGCGGCAGCGCATCGGCATCGCCCGGGCGCTGGCGGTCAATCCGAAGTTCATCGTTTGTGATGAGCCGGTCAGCGCCCTGGATGTCTCGATTCAATCGCAGATTATCAATCTCCTGCAGGATTTGCAGGAGAAGCTCGGCCTGACGTATTTATTTATCGCACACGACCTGGCGGTGGTGGAGCATATCAGCGAGTATGTCGCGGTGATGTATCTGGGGCGGATTGTCGAATATGCCCGGCGGGATGACTTGTATCTTCGCCCGCTGCATCCTTATACGAGAGCGCTTTTGAGCGCCATCCCCCAGCCCAACCCCGAAAAAAAACACAGCCGGATGGTTCTCAAAGGCGAAGTCCCCAGCCCGGCCAATCCGCCGGCCGGATGTCATTTCCATCCGCGCTGTCCCTGGGCTGAAGAACGGTGCAAAACGGAGGACCAAAAATTGGAGGGCAAAGCCGATCAGCACTGTGCCGCCTGCTGGAAAACGGACAAAATCGTATGACAACTCTGTCGGCGGGTGATTGACTGGTTAATCGGGTTGTGGTATAATGGTTTTTTGTCAGGAGAAACAGGTTGATGGAGCACAGGGGCGTTATGGAAATTGATGTTCGGGATGGGATTACGATAATCCGTTTCGATGCCGCGGCGATCAGTGCCGTGGAAGGACTGGAAACTATCGCTCATGATTTGCGGCAGTTGATTGGGCAAAGTCAGCCGACGAAAATGATTGTGGATTTCAGTCATGTGGTTTTTTTCAGTTCGCAGATGCTGGGGCTGCTGGTGGATGTATGGCGGCGATTGAAAGACTGCGGGGGTGCGTTGGTTATCAGCGGCATCAACCCTAATTTGACGCGTGTGTTTCGCATTACCAATCTGGATAAAGTGTTTGAATTTTATCCCGACATCGAGTCGGCCCTGAAGGCATTGGCCCAGCCTGCAGACGATTGACTCGCATAGGATGGTATTGCGGCAAATAAATAATGGGCAAGAAAGGGGATGGTTATGTATCTCGAAACCCAGTTTTCAATTTTTATGGTTAATAAGCCTGGCGTGCTGGCTCGCGTTCTTCATGAGGTGGCCGTCGAGAAGATTAATATTGTGGCGATGACGATGATGGATTCCGCTGAGCATGGCGTGATGCGGCTGGTGGGTTCGTCGTCGCAAAAGGTCCGTGAAGTGCTGAATCGTCTGAATCTGCAGTTCAATGAAACGGATGTGTTGTGTGTGAATTTGTCCAATAAAGCCGGCGCGCTGGCGGATGTGACGGCCAAGCTGGCCGAGGCGCATATCAACATTTCGTATGCATATGTAACGGCCGGCGCCCGCGGCGGTCGAACCACCGGCGTGCTGAAGGTCGCTGATGTGAGCAAGGCGATGAAAGTTCTGAATGGCGACACCAGCCACTCTCACAAAGAAGATTCCGTTCGCCGTTCTCCCGCCGCCGGAAGATAATTGGGTGAATAGTAAAAGGTCAAATACTACAATTTTACGTTAGCGTTAGACCTTATTTTTGAGCGGGGCGGGAAGAAAATTCCGTTTTTTTGGCTTCCCGCAGCAGGGGTTGCAGCGCCGAATGGATTGTCGCGTTGGCGCAGAGGATTTCGCCCGGCAGGTCTGTTTTCGTTCCGGAAAAGTCACTGACGACGGCCCCGGCCTGTTCGGCGATGAAGGCTCCCGCGGCGATATCATACAAATTCAGGTTCAGTTCCCAGAATCCGTCAAAACGTCCGCAAGCGACATAGCATAAATCCATTGCTGCCGAGCCGCAGCGGCGGATGTCCCGGATTTGGGGCAGCAGTTGGCAGAGATATTTCAGATTTCGCGACGCCCGCTCCTGTCGCAGACACGCAAATCCCGTGGCCAGCACACATTCGCCGAGGTCCTTTTGACCGGAGACACGAATTGCGGAGCCGTTTAATGTGGGCGGCTGTTCCCGCATGGCTTCGAAAAGTTCATTTATTGCCGGCAGATAGACGGCGCCGAGCAGGGTGGAATTTTTATATTCGAGCGCGATGGAAATGGAATAAAAGGGCTGGCCGTGGAGGAAGGAGGTTGTACCGTCGATGGGGTCGATGACCCAGCGGTATTCATTTCCCGCCGTTTGCCCGCTTTCTTCACCGAATATGGCGTGGTCAGGGAATCGCCGCCTGATTTTCTGTATCAGAAACTGTTCCACCGCGATATCGGCTTCGGTGACAAAATCCCGATGGGCTTTTGGACTGACTTTTAGTTTATCCAGCCGCCGGCGATAATGCAGCGTAATCTGTCCCGCTTCCAAAATGATGTCCCGCAAAAAGAGTTGCGTATCGTGCAGCAATGTCATTTTTCTCATTTCCTGTTTAGACTGTTTTATCGATGGCCTCAGCGACACGTCTGATACGTTTCATCAGGTCTTTGAGGGCTGCCGGGGTAATCGACTGGGCGCCATCCGATGCGGCGTGTTCCGGGTCGGGATGGGATTCGATAATCAGTCCATCGGCGCCGGCCGCCACCGCGGCCAGGCACATTGGCGGCACGAGGTGTGCATGGCCTGTGCCGTGGGAAGGGTCCACGATCACCGGCAGATGCGTGTTCTCGTGCAGTTCGGGCACCGCCGCCAGCGGCAGCGTGTTGCGAACGTAGTCTTCAAAGGTGCGGATGCCGCGTTCACAGAGAATGATGTTTTTGTTGCCGGCGTTGATGATGTATTCGGCCGCCAGCAGCAATTCTTCGAGAGTGGCACTCATGCCGCGTTTGAGCAGGACGGGCTTACTGGTCTTGCCCACGGCTTCCAGCAGAGGAAAGTGCTGCATATTTCGCGCCCCGATTTGCAGTATGTCGGCGGATTGCGCCACCAGCGAGACCTGCTCAACACCGACGACTTCGGTGACGACGGCCAGGCCTGTAATGTCGCGGGCCTCCGCCAGGATGTCGAGGCCTTCTTTGCCCAGTCCCTGGAAGCTATAGGGGCTGGAGCGGGGTTTGAATGCGCCGCCGCGAAGGCCGATGCAGCCTGCGTCTCTGACGGCCTTGGCGGTTTCTATCAATTGTTTTCGATTTTCCACAGAGCAGGGGCCGGCGATAACGCCGATTTTTTTGCCGCCGAGGGCAAAGCCGGAAGGTCCCAGGGCAATCAGGCTTTTGTCTTTTTTGACCTCCAGCGAGGCCATCTTGTAGGGTGCCAGAATCGGAACGATTTTTTCCACCATCGGGGCGTTTTCAATCGCTCCCTTATCGACCATACGCTTGTCACCGAGGCAAGCGATGACTGTACGGTCGGTGCCGTAAATAACGTGCTCTTTCAGGCCGTATTCCCGCACGAGATCGACGACGTGCTGAACATGGTCTTTGCCGGCATTGGGTTTCATTACAATAATCATAACTTTGTACCTTTCCAGACGCGAAAATTCTGCTATAGTAAAAAGCCATATTATATCTGAAGTTAGAAGGGTTTTCCAGAGATACCTGATGATGGATTTTAATGTTTATAGGGGTGTAAAATGCGGCTTTTAGTGATTTCCGACATTCACGCAAGAATGGAGATGATCGGGCGTTTGATGGCTGTCGATATGACAGACATGGATTGTATTGTCATTGCGGGAGATATTACGCACTTCGGAGGGTATGTTGAGGCCGCGGCGGTGCTGGAGCCGATTATAAAAACCAAAATTCCCATTGTTGCCGTGGCGGGCAATTGCGATACGGATGGCGTGGAAGAATACTTAGCCGAGAAGAAAATCAGCCTTCAGGGGCACTATCTTCAGCAGGGGAAAGTGATTTTTGTCGGTGTCGGCGGTTCGCTTCCCTGTCCGAAAACCACGCCCGGCGAGTATGGGGATAATGTATTGGAAACGGCGCTAAGTCGAGCCGTTCGACAGGCCGGGGAATCGTCTGGCGGTCAGGAAGAAGGTTCTTTGATTGTAGTGACGCATCAGCCCGCATTTGGAACGAAAGTGGATTCCGTCGGCGAAAGATATACCGGAAGCGCCGCGATTCGCCGATTTATTGAGATTTATCAGCCGGTTCTTGCCGTGTCCGGTCATATTCACGAGGCGCCTGGTATGGACAGAATCGGGAAAACGACCCTGGTCAACCCCGGCCCATTGAAAGAGGGCCGATACGCTGTTGTGGAATTGCAGGCAGCGGCAGTGAACGTAATCCTCAGGCAGTTGTGAAACGGGGATTCATTTATTTTCTTCCGTCCCACAGATACATCAGTTGCGGTACGACGAGTTTTTCCAGCATTTTAGAATCAATGATGGGAATCTGGCTTTTTGCCCCCAGTGAGGACAGCCAGGACAGAGGCCGATGGTATTCCACGACCCGGGCGTCGGAGATATCGGCCAGTTTTTTCGTTGCGTTCACAGCGGCCTCAAAGTATCCAACCTCGTCGATTAAGCCATTGTGCAGAGCTTCATCGGCGGAATAAATGCTGCCGTCGGCCAGGAGCCGGACCTGTTCAGGCGTGAGGGCGTGTTTGCGTCCTTCGCTGACGAGGCTGACAAATCGTTCGTAAGCCGGGGTAATCAGTTTTTCATTGAGATATTGTTTTTGTTCTTCTGTCATCGGTGCATACATGCTGGGCCAGTCTTTTTTATCGCCGCTTTTAAGAACCTCCGGCTGAATACCGAGTTTGAGTTCAAGGAGGTCTTTAATGACGAGATGGTTCATAATGACGCCGATGGAGCCTGTGATGACGGTGGGTTCGGCGATGATGCGGTCGCAGGCGACGGCGCTGTAATAACCGCCGGAGGCCGCGATAGTCTGCATAAACGCCACGACGGGTTTTCCGGTTTGCTGGCGGAGGTTGCCGACGTAATAATGAATCTGGTCGCTGGAAGAGACGGTTCCGCCGGGACTTGCGATGCGAAGAATCACACCCTTGACAGAATCATCTTCGTTTGCGGCTTTAAGCTGCAGCCGAACCTCTTCGCTCACATCATCCTGAATGATGCCGTAAAGATTGATGACAGCTATTTTTTTCGCATGGGGGCCGTCTATGAGAGTGTTTTCCAGAAACTCAGTTTTGGCGGTGGCGGTGAATTTTTCGGCGGTGACGGCGGCGATTCCGATTCCCAGTACGATGAGAAACATAATGACATTGGCGATGATAGACAAACCCAGCAGAACATTGAGAAAGATTCTCCAGCCGGACGTTTTTTGGGGGTTCTGCGGCGGGGCCTGGTATCGTTCCGTGGGTGCGGCAAAATTTCCCGTGGGTTGGTCCGATACCGGTCTGGCATTGCCGTCGCCGGAAGCTTCGATTTGAGGTTCAAAATCCATACTATTTGCCCTTTCTGGCTAACTTATATGGGGAAATTATAAGAACAATAATCAAGAAAGTCAATGCAATAGGTTTTCCTGAAAAGAACACGATGTCAAACGGCTTGTATAATCCGGAAAATTACCGATAGGCCGATAATGTTTACCTGCTCCGGAACTATTTTATTAAAAAGGGTCTGAACAAGGCACACGGTCTTATAATTCTTTGTGTGTTAAGGCGATGTGTCATCTTTCGCCATTTATTTTTATAAACGCCGATTTTCATCGGAGTTATATTTTCGTAAGGGGAATTCAATACTGTCCCATTAACTTGAGACTGTTATGATATAACTATTTTAATTGCATGATATTACAGCAAAAAACAACTGTTATCGATTTGAACTGGCTATTATCCTACAGTGATATTTTACTGTCACTTG
>Ga0194127_10001117_pt1 | contig 40315 bp, 13 predicted proteins | sample TA2KigC100mmetaG_FD_148624 | JGI IMG/M metagenome (GOLD analysis project Ga0194127, IMG submission 148624) | Freshwater microbial communities from Lake Tanganyika, Tanzania - TA2015036 Kigoma Deep Cast 100m | ecosystem: Environmental > Aquatic > Freshwater > Lake | place: Tanzania: Lake...
GGGCTGCTCGAACCGCTCTACGCCGGCATTCCGAGCTATGTGTTCTCGCCGCTCACCTTCATCAAGCGGCCTCAGCGCTGGCTCGAGGCCATCAGCCGCTATCGCGGCACGCATACCCAGGCGCCCAACTTTGCCTACGAGCTGTGCCTGGAAAAGATCACGCCGGCGCAGCGCGACGCGCTCGACCTGCGCAGCTGGCGCGTCGCCAGCAACGGCGCCGAGCCGGTGCGCGCCGGCACGCTGCGGCGCTTCGCCGAGTACTTCGCGCCCTGCGGCCTGCGGCCCGAGGTCCAGTATCCGGCCTACGGTCTGGCCGAAGCGACGCTGCTGGTCGCCACCAAGCCACACGGTGTGGAACCGCGCACCTGCCGTGTCGCCGAAGGTGCCCTTGAGCGCGAGGTGGTCAGTTGTGGCCCGCCGCTCGCCGGCACGCAGGTGGTGATTGTCGACCGTGAGACGCTGCGGCGCCTGCCGGAAGGGGCGACCGGCGAGATATGGATCGCCGATCCTGCCGTCGCCATCGGCTACTGGGAACGGCCGGAGGAAAGCGCCGCCACCTTCGGCGCGCGGATTGCCGAAGACCCCGATGCCGGCCCCTTTCTGCGCACGGGCGACCTCGGCTTCCTGCACGACGGCGAACTCTACGTCACAGGCCGCTGCAAGGACCTGATCATTGTCGCCGGCGTCAACCACTACCCGCAGGACATCGAGTGGACTTCGCAGCAGAGCCACGCCGAACTGCGCACTGACCACTGCGCGGCCTTCTCCGTTGAAGTGGAGGGCGAGGAGCGCCTCGTTGTCGTTGCCGAAGTCAATCGCCCGCTCGACGACTGGCAGCCGCTGTTTTCCGCCGTGCGCCAGGCAGTCGCCGAGACCCACGAGGTCGAGCTATACGCCTGCGCCGTGCTGCGCAAGGGCGGTATTCTCAAGACCTCGAGCGGCAAGCTGCAGCGCCAGGGCTGCCGCGCCGCCTGGCTGGCCGGTGAACTGGAGGTGCTGGCGGAATGGCGCAAGCCGGCGCATACCGCCACCGCGTCTGCGGCTCCCTTGTTGCAACCAGTCGCCGTCCCGCCAGCGCCGACTTTTGCCACTCGCCGCATCGCCGACTGGCTGACGCAGGCGTTGGCCGCGCGGCTCGACATTGCGCCGGCTGTCGTCGATCCGGCCGCACCTTTCGCCAGTCTCGGCCTCACCTCGCGCCTCGGCGTGCAACTGGTCGGCGAACTCGAACAATGGCTCGGGCGCGATGACCTCTCGCCAACGCTGCTCTGGGAATACCCGACGGTCAATACACTGAGCCGCCATCTGGCGGGCGAATCTACCGCTGCCGTGCCGGCACAGGGAGGGATACAGAGCCAGGGCGGCATCGCCATCGTTGGCATGGCCTGCCGCTTCCCTGGCGCGGACAGTCCCGCTGCGTTCTGGGAAATGCTGCGTACCAAGGGCGAAGGCTTGTGCGAGTTGCCGAAGGGCCGTTGGGAGGGCTGCGGCGTGTCGGTCAGGGTCGGCAGCGCACCCGGCTGCGTGACGACCTTGCAGGGCGGTTTCCTCGCCGATGTCGCGGGCTTCGACGCCGAGCTGTTTGGCATTGGCCGGCGCGAAGCCGAGATCATGGATCCGCAGCAGCGCCTGCTGCTCGAAACGGCCTGGGACGCGCTCGCCGACGCTGGCCGGCCCGCCGACACACTGGCCGGCAGCGATACCGGCGTGTTTGTCGGCATCAGCACCGACGACTACAGCGTGCTGCAGTTCGGCGATCCGACGGCGATTTCGGCCTACACCGGGCCGGCCAAGGCGCTCAGCATTGCCGCCAATCGCATTTCCTATCAGTTCGACTTCTGCGGTCCGAGCCTGGCCATCGACACTGCCTGCTCCTCCTCGCTAGTCGCCATCCATCAGGCTGTGCATGCCTTGCGGCGCGGCGAGTGCGCGCTGGCGCTGGCCGGCGGTGTGAACCTGATCCTCGCACCGCAGATGAGCATCGCGCTATCGCAGGCCGGCATGCTCGCGCCCGACGGCCGCTGCAAGACCTTCGACGCCGCTGCCGACGGCTACGTGCGCGGCGAAGGCTGCGCGCTGCTGGTGTTGAAGCGCATCGAGGATGCCGCGCGCGACGGCGACCGCATCCTGGCGCTGATTCGCGGTTCGGCGGTGAATCAGGATGGCCGTAGCAACGGCCTCACCGCACCCAACGGTCTGGCCCAGCAGCGCGTCATCGCTGCCGCGCTGGCCGCCGCCGGAGTGGCTCCGGCCGAGATCGCTTATGTCGAAACTCATGGCACCGGCACCGCGCTTGGCGACCCGATCGAGGTCAAGGCGCTGCAGGCGGTGCTAGGCCCGGGGCGCACGTCGGAGCAGTCCTGCGCGCTTGGTGCGGTGAAGGCCAACATCGGCCACCTCGAGTCCGCCGCTGGCGTTGCGGGCGTGGTCAAGACCGTAATGGCACTGCAGCACGGCAAAATCCCGCCGCATCCGACACTGCGGGAAATCAATCCGCTGATCAGCTTCGACGGCACGCCCTTCCACGTGCCAACCGCCCCGACGCCTTGGCCGCCGGGCCGGCGCCTGGCCGGCGTGAGTTCCTTTGGTTTCGGCGGCACCAATGCCCATCTGATTCTCGAGGCCGCGCCGGCAACCGTACCGGCACGCGCAGAATCCGAGCGGCCGCGTCACATCTTGGCGTTCGCCGCGCGCGACGAACAAGCCTTGCTGGCGCTGGCGGCCGCGTGGGCCACGCGGTTGGAAAAAGTCGGCGCTGGCGAGACGGCGGCCGACTTTTGCTTCAGCGCCAATACTGCTGCGGCGCAGCTGCCAATACGCGGTGTAGTGCATGGGGCCGATGCCGATGAGCTCGTGGTGGCCTTGCGCGCGACGGTACCAGCGACTCCCGCCGGCCGGCCGCCGAAGATCGCCTTCCTGTTCACCGGGCAGGGCGCGCAGCAGGTCGGCATGGGCGAGGAACTGTATCGCACGCAGCCCTCCTTTTGCCGCGACATGGACGAATGTGACGCCATGTTGCGCCCGCTCGGGGTGCCGCTGCTCGACCTGCTCTATGGAGAACGAAGCGATGCAGCCGAGGCGCGTCTGGCGCGCACCGAATACACCCAGCCGGCGCTGTTCGCCGTCGAATACGCGCTGGCTCGGCTCTGGCTGCGCTGGGGTATCCGCCCGGCGGCACTCGCTGGCCACAGCATTGGCGAATACGTCGCCGCCTGTATTGCCGGTATTTTCCCGCTGGCCGACGCGCTGCGCATTGTCGCCGAGCGCGGACGGCGCATGCAGTACTGCCCGGGCGAGGGCGGCATGCTCGCCGTCAGTGCCGACGAATCGACCGTCGCCTCGCTGATCGACGATCCGCTAATCGTGATCGCTGCCTACAACGGCCCGCGCAGCCACGTGCTCGCCGGCCCGCGTGCGCGGCTCGCCGCGCTGGCGGAGAAGTGCACGGCGCAGGGCATCGAGACGCAAGTGTTGCACGTCTCGCACGCCTTCCATTCGCCGCTGATGGAGCCGGCGCTGACCGGCTTCGAACAGGTGTTCGCCGACGTGCCGCTGGTGTCACCATCCCTGCCTGTCTATTCCAACGTCAGCGGCGGCGTAGCCGGTGCCGAGCTGGCGACGCCGGCCTATTGGATCGACCACCTGCGCCGGCCGGTGCGCTTCGCCGCCGGCATTCGGGCGATGCAGGAGGACGGCATCGACGCCTTCATCGAGATCGGCCCGCGTCCGGCCTTGCTGGCATTGGCGCGCCAGAGTGCCGACACGCCTGAATTGCTCTGGCTGCCGAGCCTGCGGCCGCGCACTGGTGACCATGCGCAACTGTTCGACAGCCTTGCCGTGCTGTGGCGGCACGGCGCGTCCTTCGACGCCCGCAGCTTCGACGCCGACTGGCCGCGCCGCCGCACGGATGTACCCGGCTATCCCTTCCAGCATCGGTCCCACTGGCTGCCGCCGGTGCGCAGTGTTGCCGATCCGGCCAGCACGGCGCCGATGCCGGGGCGCATGACGCGCTCGCCGCTGCTGGCGCAGACCTTGTTCGAGACGCGCTACGCCCCCGCGCAGTTCGACCTGCTCGGCGAGCATCGCGTTTTCGGTCAGGTGGTGGTGCCGGGCGCCGCGCACCTGAGCCTGCTCGCCGAGGCCGCTGCACAGGCCTCGGAGCGCGCGGGCGGGGTGCTGGAGGATGTACTGTTCCAGCAAGCGCTGGCCCTGCCCGACGACGGCGCGCGGCGCGTGCAACTGGTGGTTGATGCGGATAACAGCTTCCGCCTTGTCAGCCTGCCCGACGATGCCGACGAACCCTGGCTCGAACATGCCAACGGTCGCTTACTGCCCGCCGCTCACCTCGTCGATCACGATGGTCTCGCTGTGCTGCGCCAGCGCTGCGCCGCGCCGCTGGGTGCCGATTTCTACGCCGGTACCTGGCAGCAGGCCATCGCGCTTGGGCCACGCTTCCGCTGGGTCGCAGAGATCTGGCGAGGCGAGGGCCCCGTGCTGGCACGGCTGCGGCGTCCGCCCGAGGCTGCCGGCGAAGGCTTCCGCCTGCATCCGGGCCTGCTCGATTCGATGCTGCAGGTTCTGACGGCGCTCGTGCCGGCCGGCGCTGATGCGGCCTTGGTGCCTTTCCGCATCGACCGCTTCGCCTGGCAGGATGCGGCGCCGGGCGACGAACTGTGGAGCCACCTGCGCCTGCGCGAGAACAAGGGCGACGAGGTCGTCAGCGACGTGCAGCTCCTGGCTGGCGATGGCCGCCTGCTGGCGACGGCGGGAGGCTTCCGCGCGCGCCGCCTGGCAGTGGCGAACCTGCGGCCGGTACCCGCCCAGACGCTCGACGCGGCAGTTTATGAGCAACGCTGGCAAAGCGCGGATGCCGCGCGGCCGCTGTCCGAGGGCATGGTGGTCTGCCGGCTCGACGAAGATGCGGCCGAAGACGCCGTCGCCGTCGTGCAGCGCGCGCTGGGTGCCCTGCGCGATGCCGTGGCGGCCCATGCGCCGGGCCTGATGCTGGTCACGCGCGGCGCGCAGGACGCCGTTGCCGGCGATCTCCCGAAGCCCGCGCAGGCGGCCGCCTGGGGGCTGGCGCGCGTGATCCGTCTCGAATACCCGCAACTCGACTGCCGTTGCCTCGATCTCGATCCGGCCGGCACGGAGGAAGCGCTGGCCGTGAGCGACGGCGAACCCGATCTGGCACGGCGCGGCGGGCAATGGCTGGCGCCGCGCCTCGCGCCGAGTACGCCGCCGCGCCGCGCGCCGGCCTTGCGCGCGGATGCCGCCTACCTGATTAGCGGCGGCCTCGGAGCCTTGGGCCTTGCGCTCTCCGCCTGGCTGGTCGCGCACGGTGCGCGCCATCTGATTCTCGTCGCCCGCCGCGCGCCAGAGGCACCTCAGCGTGAGTGCATTGCCGCACTGGAGGCACAGGGCGCGCAGGTACGGGTGTTGAATGGCGATATTGCAGCGATTGCTGAAAGTCGGTGCTGGGTGGACGGTGTTCCCCTGGCGGGGGTATTCCACCTTGCCGGCGTGCTCGACGACGCCCTGCTCGACCAGCACGATGAAGCGCGCGTGCGGAGGGTGCTGACGCCGAAGCTTGGTGGCGCCCTGGCGCTGCACCGCGCCACAGCCGGCCTGGCGCTCGACCACTTCGTCTGTTTCTCCTCGGTGGCCGGCGTCACCGGCTCCATGGGGCAGGGCGCCTATGCCGCCGCCAACGCCGCGCTCGATGCGCTGATGGCGGCGCGCCGGGCGCAGGGTTTGCCGGGCCTGAGCCTGCAGTGGGGGCCCTGGGCCGAATCGGGCATGGCCGCGGCGCAGGCCGAGCGCGACCGCCAGCGCTTCGCCGACTACGGCATCGAGGCCATCGGCCTCGATGCCGGCATAACGCTGTGCGGGCGGCTGCTCGCGGCCGAGGGCGTGTGCATGATCTTCCCGGTGCGCTGGCCGCGCTATGTCGAACGCCTGCACGGCGGACGGACGCCGGCGCTCTACCGCGACCTGCTCGCTGCTCCGGCAACGCCCGGCGCCACGGCGGCCCCGGCGGCCGCCGCGCTGGCCCAGCGCCTTGCCGCTGCGCCGGCGGACACGCGCCGCGCCCTGCTGGAGGGCGAACTGCGCGCCATCGTCGCCGCCGTGCTGGGCATCGCCGACGCGCGCCAGATCGGCCCGCGCCAGCGTCTCTTCGAACTTGGCCTCGATTCGCTCGGCGCCGTCGAGCTGCGTAACCGCCTCGCCGCTGCCCTGGGCAAGACCCTGCGCGCGACCTTGCTGTTCGACTTCCCGACGCTGGAGGCGCTCGCCGCGCATGTCGCGCAGGACGTATTCGACTGGAATACGGAGTCCGGCACGGCGGCGGCAGACCTGGATGCAACGGCGCTGGAAAATCTTGCGACGGACGAGCTCGCACGTCTTCTCGCGGCCGAGCTGGGCGAGTAGGACTTCGTCATGAGTGCGCAGACACCCAACCCTTTCCCAACGTCCTCGACGCCGGATTACCGTGCCCTGATGGGCAAGGCGCTGCTTGAGATCAAGGATCTCAAGGCGCGTCTGGCGCAGGCGGAACAAAACGCCAACGCCGACCCCGTGGCGGTGATCGGCATGGCCTGCCGCTTTCCCGGCGGCGCTAACAGCCCGGCGCAGTTCTGGGAGCTGCTGAAGAACGGCGTCGATGCCATCGGCGCCGTGCCGCATGGGCGCTGGGACGTCGAGCGACTCTGCGACGCCGACCGCAGCGCGCCGGGGAAGATGGTGACCGCGCGCGGCGGATTCATCGACGACCTCGAAGGATTCGATGCTGCCTTCTTCGGCATCTCGCCGCGCGAGGCCGAGAGCCTCGACCCGCACCAGCGCATCCTGCTCGAAGTCTGCCGCGAGGCGCTGGAGGATGCCCAGCTCGTGCCGGAGGCGCTGTTCGGCAGCAACTGCGGCGTTTTCGTCGGCGTGTCGAGCATGGACAACGTGATCCGCCTGATGGGCGCCGACGAGCTCGCCGAGATCGGCGCCTACCACGGCACCGGCTGCGCGCTGGCGCCGATTGCCGGACGCGTCTCCTACACCTTCGGCTTCAACGGGCCGAGTTTCGTCGTCGATACCGCCTGCTCGTCCTCGCTGCTCTCGCTGCACCTCGCCGCCGCCACCCTGCGCCGCCGCGAGTGCGACCTGGCGCTGGGCGGCGGCGTGCATTTCATTTTTCACCCCGGCTATTCGGTGGCCTTCAGCAAGGCCAACATGCTCGCCGCCGACGGCCGCTGCAAGACCTTCGATGCTTCCGCCGATGGCTACGTGCGCGGCGAGGGCTGCGGCATGCTGGTGCTGAAACGCCTCGCCGACGCGCAGCGCGACGGCGACAATATCCTCGCGCTGCTGCGCGGCTCGGCGGTGAACCAGGACGGCGCCAGCGGCGGCCTTACCGTGCCGAGCGGCCCCTCGCAGGAACAGGTGATCCGTCAGGCGCTGAAGAATGCCGGCCTGCCGCCCGCGGCCATCGACTACGTCGAGGCGCACGGCACCGGCACCTCGCTCGGCGACCCGATCGAGATCGGCGCGCTCGGTAATGTGTTCGGTAAGCGCCGCCTGCTGGTCGGCTCGGTGAAAACCAACATCGGCCATCTCGAAGCCTCGGCTGGCATCGCCAGCGCCATCAAGGTGATCCTCGCGCTGCGCCACGGCGCGATTCCGCCGCACCTCAACCTGCAGACGCCGAATCCGCTGATTCCCTGGGCCGAAACCGGCGTCGAAGTGCCGACGCGGCTGACACCCTGGCAGAGCGAAACGGGCGAACCTCGCGAACGCGTGGCCGGCATCAGTTCCTTCGGCTTCTCCGGCACCAATGTGCACATGCTGTTCGGCGAGGCGCCCGCTGTCGAACCGGTTGAGCCTGCGTCCGCACCAGGGCCGCATCTGCTGTGCCTTTCCGCGCGCAACGACGAAGCCCTGCGTGCGCTGGCGCAGCGCTGGGTTGCAGAGCCGCTGGCGCAGGACGAGGCACCGCTCGCCGACCTCTGCGCCGGCGCGCTGGCCTTGCGCCATGCCTTCCCGCAGCGCCTGGCGCTGGTTGCCGCCGACGCCGCCGCGGCGCGTGCGCGGCTGGCGGAATTTGTCGATGGTCCCGGTATCACAGCCACGCCCAACGGCCAGCGCGTCGCCTTCCTGTTCACCGGGCAGGGATCGCAATACGCCGGCATGGGCAAGGCGCTCTACGAGGCAGAGCCGACGTTCCGCGCGGCCATCGACGAGTGCGATGCGTTACTGACGCCGGAACTCGGCCGCTCGCTGCGCGACCTGCTGTTCGAGGACGATGGCTCGGGCGCCATCGACGCCACCGGCAACACCCAGCCCGCATTGTTCGCACTCGAATACGCACTGTCGCGCCTCTGGCAGTCCTGGGGCGTGCAGCCGGAGGCGCTGCTCGGCCACAGCGTCGGCGAATATGTCGCGGCTGTGCTCGCCGACGTGTTCTCGCTGGCCGACGGTGCGCGCCTGCTGGCGGCGCGTGCGCGGTTGATGCAGGCCCAGCCGGCCGGCGGCGCGATGGCCGCGGTGCTGGCCGCGCCTGAACGCGTTGAGCAAGCGCTCGCGCAGCTCGGCCCGGCCGCTGCGCAACTGTCGATTGCCGCCACCAACGGACCGCGCAACACCGTCGTCTCCGGCGCGGCGGAAGCGCTCGATACGCTGGTCGGCAGCCTCGTCGCGCAGGGCGTCAAATGCCGCCGCCTGATCGTTTCGCACGCCTTCCATTCGCCGCTGATGGAGCCGATGCTCGAAGACTTCCATGCCGTCGCCACGACCGTTACTTACGCGCCGCCGAGCCTGCCAGTAATTTCGAATCTCACGGGCCGCGTCGCCGGGCCGGAGATCGCCACGGCCGACTACTGGGTGCGCCACGTGCGCCAGGCCGTGCGCTTTGCCGAAGGCATCGAGGCGCTGGCGGCGCTCGGCTGCACGCTGCTGCTCGAAGCCGGCCCCGCCGCCACCCTGACAGCGATGGCGCGCCAGGTGGATGACAGCCTCATTGGTGTGCCGAGCCTGCGGCGCGGCGAGGATGCGCAAGGCTGCGTGCTGGCGGCCGCCGGCGAACTGTGGTGCCGCGGCGTCGAGTTCACGCCGCCGCAGCGCGGGCGCGTGCGCCGCGAGTTGTCGCTACCGACCTATCCCTTCTGCCACCGCAACTACTGGAAGCCGGTGGATGTCGAGCACAGGGGCAAGACGGCCCTGCACGGCCTGACGCAGCCCGACCATCCTCTGCTGGCCAGCCGCTTCGGCTCGCCCTTGCTGCGCGAAACGCTGTTCGAGACGGTATTCTCCAAGACCACCACGCCTTTCATCGAGGACCACCGCGTCTTCGGCCAGATCGTCGTCTCGGGCGCTTCGCACCTCTCGCTGGTGCTGGCGGCGGGCCGGGAAATGACGGGCGCGCCCTGCAGCCTCACCGAGGTGCTGTTCCCGCAAGCGCTGACAGTGCCGGAGGAGGGGGCTAGCGTGACGCAACTGGCGCTGGCGCCGCTGCCGGCGGAGTTTCGCCTGATCGGGGTCGACACGGCGGGGCGCGAGTCCGCATTGCATGCGCGCGGCCGCATCGCCCTTGCGCCGCCGACGCCGTCCTGCGTCGAACTTGCCGCTGCCCGGGCCGCCTGCATCGAAGACTTGCCCGTGGCGGCCGTGTATGCGCTGCAGAAGGAGCGCCACATCGCGCTCGGGCCAAGCTACCGCTGGCTGGTCGAACTGCGCCGCGACCGCAAGGCGGGGCAGGCCGTCGCCCGGCTCGCCGCACCGGCCGGGCTGGAAAGCACCGTCGCCCGTTTCGGTCTGCATCCGGGCCTGATCGATTCCTGCTTCGGCACGCTGGTGATGGCGGGCTCGGTGGACGTTGCGGAGAGCTTCATTCCCTTCGGCGTCGCCGCGCTGCATTGCTACCGTGTTCCCGGCAACGAACTACTTGTGGCGCATGCGACGGTACGCGCGCAGGACGCGCAGCGCCTGCTTGGGGACATCCGCCTGTGCGACGCCGCCGGCAACCCGGTGGCCGACTTTATCGGCCTCGAAGGCCGCCAGGCCAGCCGGCAGGCGCTGCTGCGGCAGGAGGGAGCAGTTGCTCCCTCCGCCTACCGTATCGCCTGGGAGGCCTTGCCCGCCTTGGCGCGGCCGCCGGCAGGCCGCTGGCTCGTTTTCCTTGACGCGGCGGGCATCGGCCAGTCGCTCGTCGATGGCCTGCGTGGCCTGGGCGTCACCGCCTTCGCCGTGCGGCGCGCGGATGCCAGCGGCCTGCAGCAGCTGGGCGAACGCGACTTTGCGTTGTCACCCACGGATCGCGCCGGCTTCGACGCGCTGCGTGCCGAGTGCGGCGCGCTCGACCAGGTCATGTATCTCTGGGGTATAGGCACGTCAGGCGACTACGCCGCCGCCGAAAGCGCCAGTCTGGGCGCATTGCATCTGGTGCAGGCGCTGGCGACCGCAAAAGTCGACGCCGGCGGCACGTCCTGCGGCCGGCTCTGGCTGGTTACGCGCGGCGCACAGGCCGTCACCGCCGCCGACCGCGTACCGGGCTCTGAACAGGCGCTGCTCTGGGGCCTGGCGCGCGCCGTCGCCGCCGAGCACGATGCGCTTGCGCCCACCTGTCTCGATCTCGATGCGGACGGCAACGACGCGGCCGCCCTGACCGCGCTGCTGCATGCGGTGGCCGTGCCGGCGAGCGAAAGCCGCATCGCCTGGCGCGGTGGCGTCGGCCAGGTTGCGCGGCTGGCGCCATTGGAGATGGCCACTGCACCGGCCGCCCTGCCGACCACGGGCTGCTGCCTCATCACCGGCGCGAGCGGCGCGCTCGGCCAGGCGCTGGCGCGCTGGCTGGCCGGCAAGGGCGTGCGGCAGATCGCGCTGCTGTCCAGGCGTGCCGTCGGCGTCGACTTTTCGGATGAACTGGCCAGGCTCGGAAGCACGGCGCAGAGCTATGCCGTCGATATTGCCAATGCCGCCGCGCTGGCCGACGTAATTCAACTTATCGAAAGCGCACAGGGGCCGGTCGCCGCTGTCTTCCATCTGGCCGCGGTGCTCGACGATGGTCCCATCCTCGGCCAGACGGCGGCGCGCTGCGCGGCCGTGCTGGCGCCCAAGGCGCGCGGCGCCTGGAACCTGCAGCAGGTGCTGGCGCAACGTAATCGCAATCCGGCGCTGTGGGTGAACTTCTCCTCGGTCGCCGGCCTGCTCGACGGTGCCAGCCAGGTAGCCTACGCCGCCGCTAACGCAGCGCTCGATGCTTTCGCGCAGCAGTTGTGCGCGCAGGGCACGGCGGCCTTTAGCATCGACTGGGGGCCGTGGGATGAGATCGGCATGGCGGCGCGGCTGGCACCGGAGCAGCGCGCACGCTTCGCCGCGCAGGGCATCGGCAGCCTCGCGCCGGAGCGGGCCTTCGCCCTGCTGGAACGGATACTCGGCGGCACCGTCGCACAGGTCGCCCAAGTGGCGGTGCTGGCGATGGACTGGGCGCGGGTGGCGGCGACGCAGCGCACGCCTTTCCTCGCGCGCGTCGCCGAGCCGGCGGCCGCCGGCGAGGACGACAACCTGCTCGCTACGCTCGCTGCGGCCGCGCCCAATGAGCGACGCGAGCTGCTCGCGGCGGCGCTGGTCGATCTCGTCGCCAAGGTGCTGCGCCTACCGCGCGGCGAAGTCGGTCCGCGCGAACGCCTGTTCGACCTCGGCGTCGATTCGTTGCTCGCCATCGAACTGAAGAAGCGCCTCGAAGCCGCGCTCGACCTGCGCCTGTCGCCGACGCTGTTGTTCGACTACCCCTCGGTCGACGCGCTGACGCGCTACTTCATCGACGACGCGCTCGCCGAGTTGCAGAGCACGACCCCCAGTGCTGCGGATGCCGCATTCGCCGAGCTGGCCGAGCTCTCGGAGGACGAAGCCGAGGCGGCGCTGTTGGCCCAGTTGCAGGCACTGGAAAGGGGCGCGGAATGAGCGCCGAACCATGAGCACAGAGTTGTCGGCCACCAAGCGCGCCCTTGCCGCCCTGCAATCCTTGCAGGACAAGGTCGACCGCCTCGAACGCGAGCGTGATGCCCTGCATGCCGCTACCCACGCGCCCATCGCTGTGGTCGGCATGGCCTGCCGTTTCCCCGGCGGCGCCGATACACCGGAAGCCTTCTGGGAACTGCTGAAGAACGGCGTCGACGCGAGCTGCGAAGTGCCGCCAGCGCGCTGGAATGTCGATGCCGTCTTCGATCCCGACCCGGCCGCGCCGGGCAAGACCTATGTGCGGCGCGGCGGATTCCTGCAAAGCGTCGACGGCTTTGACGCCGGGCTGTTCGGCATCGCACCGCGCGAAGCGGCGAGCATCGACCCGCAGCAGCGCTTGGTGCTGGAGCTGGCCTGGGAAGCGCTGGAAAACGCCAATCTCGCGATCGACCGGCTCTACGACCAGCCCGTCGGCGTCTATGTCGGCATCGCCAACTTCGAATACGGTGCGCACCTGCTCTGGTCGGGCGACGCGGCACGCATCAACGCCTACGCTGGCACTGGCGGCTCGCTCGGCGTCGCCGCCGGGCGGCTGTCCTACCTGATGGGCTTCACCGGCCCGAGCCTGATCGTCGACACCGCCTGCTCGTCCTCGCTGGTGACAACGCACCTCGCCTGCCAGGCGCTGCGCAACGGCGAATGCGACCTCGCGCTCTCGGCCGGCGTGAACCTGATCTTCGGTCCCGAGACCTTCGTCAATTTCTGCAAGGCCGGCATGCTCGCGCCCGACGGCCGCTGCAAGACCTTCGACGCGTCCGCCGACGGCTATGCGCGCGGCGAGGGCGGCGGCATGGTGGTGCTGAAGCGCCTCGCCGACGCCCGGCGCGACGGTGACCGCATCCTCGCCGTGATCCACGGCTCGGCGGTGAACCAGGACGGGCCGAGCGGCGGCCTCACCGTGCCCAACGGCCCGGCGCAGACGCGCGTGATCCGCCAGGCGCTCGCCGCCGCCGGGCTGCTGCCGGCCCAGGTCGGCTACGTCGAGGCGCACGGCACCGGCACCGCCCTTGGCGACCCGATCGAGGCGCGCGCGCTGGCGGCGGCCTACGGCCCCGAGCGCGCGGCGGACGACCCGCTGCGCGTCGGCTCGGTGAAGACCAACTTCGGCCACCTCGAATCCGCAGCCGGCATCGCCGGGCTGATCAAGGCCATCCTCGTCGTGCAGCACGGCCAGGTGCCGCCGCACCTGCACCTGACGCGGCCGAGTCCGCATATCCCCTGGGCCGAGCTGCCGCTGAGCGTGCCGACGAACTTGCAGGCGTGGGACGCGGCCGAGCGCTACGCCGGCATCAGTTCCTTCAGCTTCGCCGGCACCAACGCCCACGTCGTCGTCGGCAACGCGCCATCGGAGGACGGCGCAACGGAGAGTGCAAGCGATTGTGTGCCGCCGGTGTCGACTTTTGCGGTTTTGCCGCTGGCTGCACGCGATGCCGCCGCGCTGGATGCGCTCGCCGCCACCTGGCGCGTGCAGCTGGCGGAGCCGCAAGCGCAACTGACGAAGCCCCAAGCAGACTGGCGCACGCTCGCACGCAGCGCGGCGCTCGGCCGCAGCGCGCTGCCGCAGCGTGCCGTCGTCGTCGCCGACAGCGCGGCCGCCGCCGCGCAGCGCCTTGCCGGCGTACTGCCGCAGGCGCGCGCCGCCGCGGCGCGGCCGAAGATCGCCTTCCTGTTCACCGGCCAGGGCAGTCAGTACCTCGGCATGGGCCGCGCGCTCTACGCCGCCGAGCCGGTGTTCCGCGCCGCGCTCGACGAGTGCGCCGAACTGCTGCGGCCCTGGCTGCCGCGTCCGCTCGTCGAACTGCTGCATACCGGCAATGACGAGGCGGCGCTCAACGAAACCGCGCTGACCCAGCCCGTGCTGTTCGCCATCGAATACGCGCTGGCGCAGCAGTGGCAGGCCTGGGGCATCCGTCCCGACGCACTGCTCGGCCACAGCGTCGGCGAATACGCCGCGGCCTGCGTCGCCGGCGTGTTCACGCTGCCCGAGGCGGTACGCCTGATCGCCGAGCGCGGCCGCCTGATGCAGACGCTCTGCCCGCCCGGCGCCATGGTCGCGCTGCCGTTCGACGAGGAGCAGGCGCGCCGCGTCATCGGCCTCTGGGCCGGCGAAATGGCGGTGGCGACGGTGAACGGGCCGAAGAACGTCGTCGTCGCCAGCGATCCGCTTGCCGCCGAGGCGCTGGCCGAAGGCCTGGCGGCGGCCGGCATCGATGCGAAGCAGTTGCGCGTCACGCGCGCCTTCCATTCGCCGCTGATGGCGCCGATGCTGCAGCCCTTCGCCGCGGTCGCCGCCGGCATCTACTACCGTGCGCCGCAAGTGCCGATCTACTCCAATCTCAGCGGCCGGCGCGCCGGCGCGGAGATCGCCACGGTCGACTACTGGGTGCGCCACGTCGAGGCGCCGGTGCGTTTCGCCGAAGGCATGCGCGCGCTGCTCGACGACGGCTACCGCATCTTCGTCGAGATCGGGCCGAAGCCGACGCTCTGCGCGCTCGGCCGCGAGATCGCCACCGTGCTTGACGACGAAAGCGTCGGCGCGCAGTGCCTCTGGCTGCCGAGCCTGCGCGCCGGCCAGCCCGACGCGGCGACTATGCTCGACAGCCTCGGCCGGCTCTGGATGCGCGGCGCGGTGCCCGACTGGGAGGCCGTGCTCGGCACCGGCCCGCGCCAGGCGCGCCTGCCCAACTATCCCTTCCAGCGCCTGCCCTACTGGATCGACTGGAGCACCGCCGCCTCGGCCGCGCCGTCGCCGCACGCCGCGCACGCGCATTCGCTGCTCGGCGCGCCGCTCGATTCGCCGGCGCTCGGCGAGCGAGTCGTCTTCGCCGGCACGCTCGCCGCCGCCGGCCTGCTGGCCCATCACCGCATCTTCGGCAGCGTCGTGCTGCCGGCCGCCGGCCACGTCGAAATGGCGCTCGCTGCCGCCGACCGTGCGCTGCCGCCCGCGCCGGGCACGCACCTGGTCGTCGAGGAAGTGGCCATCGAACATGCACTGGTCTTGTCAGACGCCGCGCCGACCGCAACGCAGCTAGTGCTGGAGGACGACGGCGCCTTCCGACTGTTCGGCAAGGGCGAAACGGGATGGCAGGCACATAGTGCCGGGCGGGCAGGGCGTGCCACCAGCGTCGACTTTCCGGAAATGCTCGACCTCGCGGCTTGGCGCGCCGAATGCGCGCGCGAACTGGCGCCGGACGACTACTATCGCCGCGCCCACGCCGTCGGCATCGAGCACGGCGAGCGCTTCCGCGCGCTGGCGGCGCTCTGGCGCAACGAAGCCGGCGACCGCGTGCTGGCGCAGTTGCGCCTGCCCGACGGCGTGCCCGCCGACGGCTACCACCTGCATCCGGTACTGCTCGACGCCGCCTTCCAGATGCTTGGCGTGCCGCTACTGGCGCGCGGCGAACCCTACTTGCCGGTCGGGCTCGCGCGCCTCGACCTGCTGCGCGCGCCCGGCACAGCCCTCTGGTGCGCGCTACGCGTGACGCGCAGCGAAGGCCCGCTCGTCACTGCCGACATCGAACTGGCCGATGACAGTGGCGCGGTGCTGGCGCGCATCGGCGAATTGCGCTTCCAGCACGCCAGCCGTGCGCAGCTGCAGCGCAGCCTGCGCTTTGCGCACATGGACTGGCTCTACCGCATCGACTGGGAGCCGCAGGCGCTCGACCTGCCGCGCGCCGACTGGCTGCCGCCGCCCGCCGCCATCCCCGCGGCGCTGCTGCCGCAGATGCAGGCCGCGGCTCGGGACGCCGGCTGGTACGCCGAACTCTGGCCGGCGCTCGACCGGCTCGTCGCCGCCCATGCGCGCCGTGCGCTGGCGGACGTCGCGGACGTCGTGCCGGCGCAGCAACGCCTCGCGGCACGCCTGCGCGCCATCGCCGCCGCGCAGAACGAATTGGGCCCCTTGCCATCCAGCGCAGCACTTGCCGCGGACATCGCCGCGCGCTTCCCGCAGGCCGCCGCCGAACTCGCACTGGTCGAACAGTGCGGCGCCGGGCTGGCCGACGCTCTCGCCGGCCGGCGCACGGGCCTCGACGTGCTCTTCCCCGACGGCGACTTCGGCGCGGCCGGCCGCGTCTATACCGATTCCCCCGGCGCGCAGGCGATCAACGGCCTGCTGTGCGCGGCCGTCGCCACGGCGCTGGCGGCGTTGCCGCCTGACCGTGCGTTGCGCGTGCTGGAAATCGGCGCCGGCACCGGCGGCACCACCGCCCATGTGCTGCCGGCGCTGCCGGCAAACTGCAGCGAATACGCCTTCACCGACGTCTCGCCGCTGTTCCTCGCCAAGGCGCGCGAGCGCTTCGCTGCGTATCCGTTCATCGACTACCGCCTGCTCGACATCGAGCGCGATCCGGCGGCGCAGGGCTTCCGCCCCGGCTATCACCTGATCGTTGCAGCCAACGTGCTGCACGCCACGCGCGACTTGCAGCAGACGCTCGCCCATGCGTCCGCGCTGCTCGCACCCGGTGGCCTGCTGGTGCTGCTCGAAGCGCAGGGCCCGCAGCCCTGGCTCGACATCAGCTTCGGCCTGACCGAAGGCTGGTGGCGCTTCGCCGACAGCGGACTGCGGCCCGATTACCCGCTGCTCGACCTGCCGCGCTGGAGCTCCTTGCTCACGGACAGCGGCTTCGCCGAAGTCGATGTCGTCAGTCCCGACCGCGCCGCCGCGGCCGTGCTGCGCCAGGCCGTCGTGCTGGCCAGGAAGCCGCCGGCGGCGGAGGCCACGCAATGGCTGTTGCTGGCCGACCGCGGCGGCGTTGCCGCCGCCCTGGCGCAGTCCGGCCTGCCGTGCCGCGTCCTGGCGGCCGATGCGCCTATCGACGCCGCCAGCCTGCGCGCGCAGCCGCCCTTCGGCGGCATCCTCTTCGCGCGCGGCCTGGATGCCGAAAATCCGGACGGCGCCGAGGCCGCCTGCGGCGCGCTGCTCGCACTGCTGCAGGCCCTGCCGGCGCTCGAACTGGCGCAAGCTCCACGTCTTGCCGTGCTGACGCGCGACGCCACGCAGGCCAATCCCTTCCAGGCGCCGCTGTGGGCGATGGCGCAGGTCGCGGCGGCGGAGTATCCCGAACTGGCCTGCCGGCGCATCGACCTCGACGCGGATTTCTCTGCCGGCGCGCTGCTCGACGAACTCGCGGCGACGGGCGACGACGACGCGGTCGCCCTGCGTGGTGCCAAACGCCATGTGCCGCGGCTTGCCGCCTTGCCGCAGGGCGAGGAGCCGACCATCGCGGTGCGTCCGGAAGCCTCGATCATCATCACCGGCGGTCTCGGCGACCTCGGGCTGGCGACGGCGCGCTGGCTGGTCGAGGCACAGGGCGCGCGGCGGCTGGTGCTGGCGGCACGGCGCGGGCTGGCTGCCGCTGACGCCGCAACGCTTGAGCAGGTCGCGGCGCTGCAGGCTCTCGGCGCGACGGTGGACGTGGTCGCCACGGACGTGAGCGTTGCGGCGCAGGTCGCCGCGCTGGTGGCGGCTGCCGAACGTGACGGACCGCTCGGCGGCGTGATCCATGCCGCCGGCGTGCTCGACGACGGCGTGCTGGCGACGCTGAGCCGCGACCGTTTCGGGGCGGTGCTCGCGCCCAAGCTGGCCGGCGCCTGGAACCTGCACCGGGCCAGCGCCGGCAGGCTGCTCGACTTCTTCATCCTCTACGCCTCGCTGGCCGGCGTGGTCGGCCCGGCGGCGCAGGCCAGCCATGCGGCGGCCAACGCCGGCCTCGACGCGCTGGCCCGCCTGCGCAGCGCTCAGGGCCTGCCGGCCATGGCCATCGACTGGGGTGCCTGGGCGGAGATCGGCCAGGCGGCGCGCAAGCAGGCCGCCGACGGCCTGGCCCAGCGCGGGATTGACAGCCTCGCGCCGGCGGCGGGGCTCGCCGTGCTGCAACACCTGTTCGCGCATCCGGCACCGCAGGCCATCGTCGCGCCGATCCGCTGGGAGACTTTCCTCGCCCAGGCCGGCGCGGCGCCTTTCTTCGCGCGCTGGCGTGGTGCAAAGGCGCAGGCTGGCGCTTCCACCGCCAACGCGACGAGTGCCGCCGACTGGCTCGCCGGCCTGGCCGGTCTGCCGGCTGGTGAGCGGCGCGCACGCGTGCTCGAACGCGTTCGCCAGGAGACGGCGCGCGTGCTGGGCCTCACTTCGCCGGCGAGCATCGACGACGCGGCCGGTTTCTTCGACATGGGTATGGATTCGCTGACGGCCGTCGAACTGCGCAATGCCTTGCAGGCGAGTTTCGCCTGCAGCCTACCGACCACGCTGCTGTTCAAATACCCGAATACCGGCGCGCTCGCCGGCCACCTCTCCAGCCTGCTGCCCGGCGCGGAAAGCGCGGCCGCGACGGTGCCGGACAGCGTAGCGCCGACGTTGACTTCCGGGGTCGCCGCCGTCAACGCGACGGACGTGCAGACGATGAGCGAGGACGAACTGGCGGCGCTGATCGACGCCGAGCTCGATGGCCTCACCGGGGGCAAGCCATGAGCGCGCCGCAGGAACTGACGCCCTTACAGAAAGCCGCGCTGGCGATCAAGGAGCTGCGCGCGCGGCTCGACGCCGCTGAGGCGGCGCGCGTCGAGCCCATCGCCCTCGTCGGCATGGCCTGCCGCTTCCCCGGCGCCAGGGATTGCGACGAATTCTGGCGGCTGCTGGCGGAGGGGCGCGATGCGATTGCCGAGGTGCCGCCCGAGCGCTGGGACCTCGCGCATTACTTCGACGCCAATCCCAACGCGCCGGGCAAGATCAACACGCGTTACGGCGGCTTCATCGACCGCGTGGACGGCTTCGACGCCGCCTTCTTCGGCATCTCCGCGCAGGAGGCCGAGCGCATGGACCCGCAGCAGCGACTGCTGCTGCAGACGGCCTGGCATGCGCTGGAGGATGCCGGCCTGCCGCCGACGAACTTGCGCGGCACGCGCTGCGGCGTCTTCGTGGGCATCACGCAGAACGACTACGGCCAGATGCAGATGGCCGGCCCGGAAACGGACATCCAGGCCTATACCGGCACCGGCAACGGCTTCTGCTTCGCCGCCGGCCGGCTGGCCTACGCGCTCGGCGCGCAGGGTCCGGCCTTCGCCGTCGATACCGCCTGCTCCTCCTCGCTGGTGGCGCTGCACCAGGCCTGCCAGGCGCTGCGCAACGGCGAATGCGAACTCGCGCTGGTGGCCGGCGTGCAGCTCAACCTCGCGCCGCAGATGCAGATATTCCTCGCGCGCACGCAGTCCTTCTCGCCCGATGGCCGCTGCCGCAGCTTCGATGCCGCGGCCAATGGCTTCGTGCTCGGCGAGGGCATCGGCGTCGTCGTGCTGCGCCGGCTCTCGGATGCGCAGCGGCGCGGCGAAGCGATCCGTGCTTTGGTGCGCGGCAGCGCGGTGAATCACGGCGGCGCGGCAAGCGGCCTGACGGTGCCCAGCGAGGCAGCGCAGGAAAGCGTGGTGCGCGATGCGCTGGCGCAGGCGAAGCTCGCCCCGGACGACATCGACTTCATCGAGGCCCACGGCAGCGCCACCGAGCTCGGCGATCCCATCGAGGTCGGCGCGCTGCGCGCGGTGTTCGGCGCTCGCCCGGCCGACCGGCCCTTGCGCCTCGGCGCGGTGAAGAGCAACTGCGGCCACCTCAGCGCCGCCGCCGGCATCGCCGGCCTGATCAAGTCCGTGCTGATGCTGGAGCACGAGCGCATCGCGCCCAACCTGCATTTCCGCACGCCGAGCCCGCGCATCGACTGGGACGGCTTTCCGGTGCGCGTGCCGGTGGCCGTCGAGCCTTGGCCGCGCTGTGAACGGCCGCGCCGTGCCGGCGTCAGCTCCTTCGGCTTGTCGGGCACCAACGCGCATGTCGTCGTCGAGGAGGCGCCGCTGCCGTCGGTCGAGACCGCGACCGTGGCCGAACGCCCGCAGCACCTGCTCGCGCTCTCGGCGCGCAGCCCGGCGGCGCTGGCCGCGCTGGCGCGGGCCTACGCGACGCTGCCGGAGGAACTCGACCTCGCCGACCTCTGCTACAGCGCCAACAGCGGGCGCAGCCACTTCGGCTGCCGCCTCGTCGTGCGCGCCGCGGATCGCGCCGAACTACAGCGCGGACTGGCCGATTTCCTGGCGTCCGGGCAGACGACAGCCATGGCCACGGTGCCCAAGGGCGGTCCTGGCCGCCTCGTCTGGGTATTTCCCGATTCGGTCGATGTCGCCACCCAGTTCGCGCGCGCCGCGCTGTGGCGCGCCTGGGGACTGGAACCGGATGCCGTGGCGGGCAGCGGTGCCGGTGCGGAGGCGGCGCGCCGCTTCGTCGGCGCCGACCCGCAGATTCCCGTCCATGACGCGCACGCCGATCTCTCCGCCTATGCCCTGCGTCTCGATCTCGATTGCGACACGGTCGACTGGCCGGCGCTGCTCGACACGCTGGCCGGGCTCTATCTGCGCGGCTGTCGCGTCGACTGGGCCGGTTTCGACGCCGGCCATGCGCGCCGCCGCCTGCGCCTGCCGGGCTATCCCTTCGAGGAGAAGTGCTACTGGCTGGAGCAGGTGCCTACCGGGCCCGCCACGGAAAAGCCCGCGGCTGCGGAACTGGACGGCCTGCTCGAACGCCAGCGGCGCATCGTCGGTACCGCGCTCGGCAAGGTCGTCGAGTTGCAGGCGGCATTTCTCAAGCGCCGCGCGGCAGCGGAGAGCGTGGCGCCGGCGTCGACTGTTGGCATCGGGCTGCCCGAACGGATCGGCGACTGGCGCCTGCTCGGTCTCGCGGCGGACGACGCGGCCGGCCTCGATACGCTGGCTGCCCAACTGACGGGCGCAAGCACCGAGCCCGTCGGCCTGCACGGGACCGGCGCGCAGCGCCGCCTGCTGGTGCACCGTGGGCGCGACGATGCGCTGGCCGGCCTCGCCGATCCCAAGCGCGTGCTCAACGCAGTAGCCACGTCGGGCCGTTCGCTGGTCTTCATGTTCCCCGGCGTCGGCGACCACTACCTGCGCATGGCGGCGGGGCTCTACGAAAACGCGCCGGTGTTCCGTGCCGAGGTGGACCGTTGCTGCGATTTCCTGCGGCCGCTGCTCGGCGCCGACCTGCGCGAAGTTATCTGGCCGGCCGCGTCACAACAGCCCGTGGCCACACCCGCTGCGGCCGGCGGCATGCCCGACCTGCGCGCCATGCTCGGGCGCGGCCCGGCCGCCGCCGATCCGGCCGAGGCGCGGATCAACCAGACCCTGCATTGCCAGCCCGGTGTCTTCGTCGTCGAATACGCGCTCGGCCGCCTCTGGCAGTCCCATGGCGTCGAGCCACAGGCGCTGATCGGCTATAGTATCGGCGAATACGCGGCGGCCTGCCTTGCTGGCGTGATCGAGGTCGAGGACGCCCTGCGCCTGATCGCACGCCGCGCGCAGTTGATCGAGACGCTGCCGCCGGGTGTGCTGCTCGCCGTGCCGCTACCCGAGGAGCGCCTGCGTCCACTGCTCGGCGCCGACTTGTCCATCGCGCTGATCAGCACGCCGGCGATGTGCGTCGTCGGTGGTACCGAGGCGGCGATGCAGGCGCTGGAAGCGCGCCTCAAGGCCGAGGAGATCGTCTCGCGCCGCCTGCCCGGCACGCACGCCTTTCATTCGCACCTGCTGGCGCCGCTGCACGAACCGCTGGTCGAGCTGGTCTCCGGCTTCAAGCTGCGCCCGCCGCGCATCCCCTATGTCTCGAATCTCACCGGCACCTGGGCGACGGACGCGGAAGCGACCGATCCGGCCGCCTGGGCGCGCCACACCTGGCAGACCGTGCGCTTCGCCGATGGCCTCGGCACGCTGCTGCAGCAGGAAGGCCGCGTCTTCCTCGAAGTCGGGCCGGGGCAGGGCTTAAGCAGCTTCGTGCTGCAGCATCCGGCGGCGGCGCGCCTCAAGGACAAGCTGGTGCTGGCCAGCCTGCGCAACCGCTACGAACGCCAGCCTGACGAACAGTATTTCCTCGCCAGCGCAGGCAAGCTGTGGCTGGCGGGAATAGAATGCGCGGCGCCGCCGCGACATGTGTGCAATGCAGCCTGACAAGGAGATTGCGATGACCGAGACTGTCGAAGTAAACCAACGCGAAGCGGATGCCATGGCCCTGGTGAAGCGTCATGTGCCCTGGGCTGTCGGCGCCGGAGTGATTCCCGTGCCCGGCGTCGATTTTGCCGCGCTGGTGGCCGTGCAGATGACCATGCTGTCGAAGCTGGCCAAGCACTATGAACTGCCTTTCCGCAAGAACGCGGCGAAATCGGTGGTGGTGGCCCTGCTCGGCGACGTGCTGGGCTCGACGCTCTCGGGCGGCACGGTGTCGCTGGCGAAGATGGTGCCGGTGGTCGGCACCATCGTCGGCGTGATCGCCCTGCCGGCCTTCGCCGGCGCCGTGACCTACTCGGTCGGCCGCGTCTTCGTCAGCCACTTCGAGGCCGGTGGCACGCTGCTCGACCTGGATCCCGCCGCATTGCGCGCGCATTTCAAGACCGAATTCGAACAGCGCGCCGGCAAGGACGCACAGGCTTGAGAAAAGGGGTACAGGCATGACACAGCAGCAAACAGTCGGAGTGATCGGCGCCGGCGTGATGGGCAGCGGCGTGGCGCAGAACCTGGCGCAGAGCGGCTTACGCGTGGTGCTGGTGGATCGCGCGGAGCAGGCGCTGGAGGGCGCCAAAACCGCAATCCGCAACGCCGTGCGTTTCCAGGCTTTCGGTGCGAAGGACAAGAGCAAGCTCGAAGCGCCCGAGACGGTGCTGGAGCGCATCACTTTCACCACCGACTACGCGCCGCTGAAGGACGCGTTCTACGTGATCGAGAACGTTTCCGAGAAATGGGAGGCGAAGAGCGACGTCTATGCGCGCCTGGAACAGGTCTGCCCGCCGGAGACGGTGTATGCGGTCGATACCTCCTGCTTCTCCATCACCCGCGTCGGTGCGCTGACGCAGCGGCCGGCCAAGGTGATCGGCATCCACTTCATGAATCCGGTGCCGATGAAGCCGACGGTTGAGGTGATCCGCGGCTTCCATACCTCCGAGGACACCATCGCCGTCACCAACGCGCTGCTGGCGCAGATGGGCAAGGAGGGCATCCTGGTCAACGACATGCCGGGCTTCGTCTCCAACCGCATCCTCATGCTGACGGTGAATGAAGCGGTGTTCACCGTGCAGGACCAGGTCGCCACGGCGCAGCAGGTGGATGAAATCTTCAAGAAGTGTTTCGGCCACAAGATGGGGCCTCTGGAGACAGCCGACCTGATCGGCCTGGACACCATTCTTTATTCCATTGAGGTATTGCACGAAAGCTACAATGACAGCAAATACCGGCCCTGCCCGCTGTTGAAGAAGATGGTGGACGCCGGCCTGCTGGGCCGCAAGAGCGGCCAGGGTTTCTACAAATATCGCTAACAGGGAGAATGCGATGGATGCAGCAAGCGCAAAGGCCAAGGTCGGCCAGTTCGTCAGCGAATACCTGAGCAATGCCGAGGTCGATCCCGAGCTCGACCTTTTCGCCTCGGGCATGGTCAATTCGCTGTTCGCCATGCAACTGGTGCTGTTCGTCGAGAAGGACTTCGGCATTGCCGTTGCTAACGAGGATCTCGATTACCAGAACTTTCGCTCGATTGCCGCGATTTGCGATTTCGTCGGCCGGAAGCTCGGTTTCGCCACCGCCGCCTGAGGAGGGCTCCATGGACCAGTTCCTGAGCGAAGCGCAACGCCAGGCGCGCGAGGGTTTTCGCGCCTTTGTCGATGAATTCGTGATGCCGGTGGCGGACGAGCACGACCGCCAGCAGGCGATGCCGGACGAGTTGATCCAGTGCATCGCCAAGATGGGCTATCTCGGCGGCATCGTACCGACGCAGTATGGCGGCGGCGGCATGGATGCGCTGACCTGGGGCCTGCTCTGCGAGGAAGTCGGACGCGGCAGCGCTTCGCTGCTCTCGCTGCTGACGGTTCATGGCATGGTCTGCCAGGCGCTGATCAAGTGGGGTACCGATGCGCAACGCCAGCGCTGGCTGCCGCTTCTGGCGACGGGCGAACGCATCGGCGCCTTCGCCCTGACCGAACCGAACGTCGGCAGCGACGCGGCGAGCATCGAAAGCATGGCCACGGCGGAGGGTACGGACTGGGTGATCGACGGCCGCAAGCGCTGGATCTCCTTCGGCCAGGCGGCCAACCTGCTGCTGGTGATCGCCAAGGTGGAGGGGAAAGCCGCGGCGTTTCTGGTGGAACGCGGTACCGAAGGTTTCGCCACCGAACCGATCACTGGCATGCTCGGCTTCCGTGCCGCGATGCTGGCCGACGTTTTCCTCGATTGCTGCCGCGTGCCCGGCGACCATCTGGTCGGGCGCGTCGGCTTCGGCTTCTCGCACGTCGCCGGCGCGGCGCTCGACCATGGCCGCTTCTGCGTCGCCTGGGGCTGCCTCGGGCTGGCGCGCGGCGCGCTGGAAGCCAGCCTTGCTTACACCAGCGAGCGCAAGCAGTTCGGCGCGCCGCTGAAGAACCACCAGCTGATCCAGGAACTGGTCGCCGACATGATCACCCAGGTCGGCGCCGCGCGCGCGCTGTGCCGCCAGGCGGCGGCGCTCAAGCAGGCGGGCGACCCGGCGCTGATCATGGAAACCTCCATCGCCAAGTACTTCACCTCGCGCGTCGCCGTGAAAGCGGCCAGCGACGCGGTGCAGATCCACGGCGCCAACGGCTGTTCCGACCGCTATCCGGTACAGCGCTACCTGCGCGACGCCAAGATCATGGAGATCATCGAAGGCAGCAACCAGATGCAGCAGATCATCATCGCCAAGCATGGCTACCACGCCTTCCGCTTCAACAAGCAGGCGACGCGCGGGGAGGGGACATGACGGTAACGAGTCAGGCCGAAGTGCTGCGCGAGGAAAAGAAAAAACGCAGCATCAAGTGCGTGGTCTGGGACCTCGACAACACGGTCTGGCAAGGCACGCTGCTCGAAGGCGGCGTGACCGGCCTGCGCCCCGGCGTCGTCGACGCCATGCGCGCGCTCGACGAACGCGGCATCCTGCAATCGGTCGCCTCGAAGAACGACCACGCCGCCGCCTGGGCGCAACTCGAAGCCTACGGCCTCGCCGACTATTTCCTCTATCCGCAGATCGGCTGGGGCGCCAAGTCGGGCTCGGTGGAGCGCATCGCCAAGGACCTCAACATCGGCATCGACAGCTTCGCCTTCATCGACGACCAGGCTTTCGAACGCGAGGAAGTCGCCTTCGCCCAGCCGGCCGTGCTGTGCCTCGACGCGGAGGAGATCGACGCGATGCTCGCGCGTCCCGAGTTCAACCCGCGCTTCGTCACCGAGGATTCGCGCCGCCGCCGCGCGATGTACCAGGCCGACATCGCCCGCAAGCAGGTCGAGGAGCATTTCGACGGCCCGCAGGAAGCCTTCCTTGCCTCGCTCGAAATGCGGCTGCGCATCGCGCCGGCGGGGGAGGAAGATTTGAAACGCGCCGAAGAACTGACGCTGCGCACCAACCAGCTCAACACCACGGGCTACACCTACAGCTACGACGAACTGGATTTCTTCCGCGGCTCGCCCGACCACCGCCTGCTGATCGCCGGCCTCGACGACAGGCATGGCCCCTACGGCAAGATCGGCCTGGTGCTGATCGAATGCCGCGACGGCGAGTGGATGGTCAAGCTGCTGCTGATGTCCTGCCGCGTCATGGCGCGCGGCGTCGGCACCGTGCTGATCAACCACCTGCGCAACGAGGCGCGTCGCCACGGCGTGCGCCTGCTCGCCGAGATGCTGCCCAACGAGCGCAACCGCATGATGTACATGACCTACAAGTTCAACCACTTCCGCGAGCTGGAAAAGCGCGAGGACGGGCTGGTGATCTTCGAGAACGACCTGTCCACCGTGCATGCCTTCCCCGGCTATATGCAGATCGAGATCGGGGAGTAGGGCATGACGGCGGCAGCCGCAGACATTGTGTTCTTCGACGCGACGCGCATCGACGCGGGCTGCCGCGGCTTTTCCGGCGTCGCCGCCGTCGGCCGCCATCTCTATTTTGCGCCGCTCAACAACGGCGACTTCCACGGCCGCGTGCTGCGCCACGACACGGCGGGCGACTTCAGCGATCCAGCCGCCTGGTCCGTCTTCGACTGCGCCGCGCTCGACCCGGCGGCGCGCGGCTTCGTCGATGTGCTGAGCGACGGCCGCCATCTCTACTTCGTGCCCTTCTGCAACGGCCGGCACCACGGCCGCATCGTACGCCACGATACGCAAGGCGGATTCCACGATCCGGCGAGCTGGCAAGTCTTCGATGTGCAGGCACTGAATTCCTCTGCGCGCGGATTCGTCTCTGGTTGCTTTGATGGCCGCCATGTCTATTTCGCGCCCTACCAGCTCGACCACGTCACGACCAACGGCCTGATCGCGCGCTTCGACACACAGGGTGACTTCGCCGATCCGGCGGGCTGGCAGTGCTTCGACGCCACGCAAATCCATCCCGACTGTCGCGGCTTCCACTCGGCGATCCGGGACGATGCCGGCTACGTCCATTTCGTGCCCTACCTGCGCGAGGGCAAAAGCTACAACGGCCGTCTGCTGCGCCACGACACGCGCAAGGATTTCGCCGCTCCCGCCGCCTGGGAGAGCTTCGACCTGACGCTGCTTGACCCCGGCTGCCAGGGCTATGTCGGCGGCTGCGCGCGCGACGGCCTGCTCTACCTTGCGCCTTATTTCGACGGCGCCGACCGCCACGGCCGCGTATTGCGTTTCGACACGCGCGCCGCGCTGGCCGACCGCACGGCCTGGACGCTGTTCGACTGCGCGACGCTCGATCCCGGCAGCCGCGGCTTCTTCGGCGCGGTCGCCGACGCCGACCACCTCTACCTGGTTCCGCATTGCCGCGGCGTCGGCCAGTATCACGGCCAGCTCACGCGCTATCGCCGCGCCATGGATTTCGCCGCTCCGGCGGCCTGGAGTTTTCACGACCTCGGCCGCGACCATCCGCTGGCGCGCGGCTTCATCGGCGGCGTGCGGCACGGCGAGCATCTCTACCTCGCGCCCTTCGAGACCGACGCCGGCTGCCACAGCGGCCTGGTCGCGCGCCTGCGCACCGACGCCGAACATCTTTGGAGTTCCACATGACCAAGGCCAGCCGCGTCGACATCGATGCGTTCCTGCTCAGTTTCCTCGTGCGCGCGCTGCCGTCCGCGCCGACCACGGCCGACCTGCAGGTGCCCTTCCTCGAAATGGGCGCCAACTCGCTGGTGCTGATGGAAGTGCAGCGCGCCGTCGAGGCGCGCTTCGGCATCACCATCGCCATCCCGCAGTTCTTCCAGGAACTGACCCACGCCGAAGCGCTGGCCGAGTACATCGAGCGCAACCAGACCGGTAATGTCGTCGCCGCGGATAGCGTGGCGCCGGCGTCGACTTTTGCCATTCCCGCCATGCCCGCCTTACCCGCGGGCAACGAACTCGAAGCCCTGTTCGCGCGCCAGCTCGAAAGCGCGGCGCAGCTGATGCAGCAGGTCATTGCCCAGCAGCTCGCCGCCCTGGGTGGCGCGGCTGGCGCGGGCGGGCAGTCCGCTCCTGCTGCGGCGGCTGCCGTGCAAGCCGCACCGGCCGCAACTGCCGCGGCGCCGGACAAGCCGTCCTCCGCCGCCGTCATGCACAAGCTGCTCTCGCCGCTGGAAATCCGCGCGCGCGGCCTGACCGAACAGCAGAGCCGCCACCTCGAAGCGCTGATCCAGCGCTTCACCGCGCGCACGCGCCAGTCGAAGGAACTCGCGGCGCGCTACCGCCCGGTGCTGGCCGACAGCCGCGCCGCCGTCGGTTTCCGCTTCACCACCAAGGAAATGCTCTACCCGATTACTGGCCGCAAGGGGAAGGGTGCGCGCATCTGGGATGTGGACGGCAACGAATACATCGATATCACGATGGGGCAGGGCGTTACGCTGTTCGGCCACCATCCCGACTTCATCGACGCCGCGCTGGCCGATCCGGAGAACGACATCCTGCTGCTCGGCCCGCGACCGCCGCAGGTCGGCGAGGCCGCCGAACTGATCTGCGAGATGACCGGCATGGAACGCGTCACCTTCACCAACACCGGCACCGAGGCGGTGATGGCGGCGCTGCGCCTGGCGCGCGCGGCAACGAAGCGCAACAAGATCGTCATGTTCGAGAACGCCTATCACGGCCATGCCGACAACGTCATGGGACGCGCGGTGTGGCAGGACGGCAAGCTGTCCTCGGTGCCCGTCGCGCCCGGCATCACCCAGGGCTCGGTGGACGACCTGCTGCTGCTCGACTACGGCTCGGACGCGGCGCTGGACTACATCCGCGCCCACGCCCAGGAACTCGCCGCCGTCGTCATCGAACCGGTGCAGAGCCGCCGCCCCGACCTGCAACCGCGCGCCTTCCTTCACGAACTGCGGCGCATCACGGCCGAGTCGGGCACGCTGCTGGTCTTCGACGAGATGATCACCGGCTTCCGCATCCACCAGGGCGGCGCCCAGGCCTGGTTCGGCGTCAAGGCCGACCTCGCCACCTACGGCAAGGTCCTCGCCGGCGGCATGCCCATCGGCGTCGTCGCCGGCGCGGCGCGCATCATGGACGCCATCGACGGCGGGCCATGGCAGTACGGCGACGACAGCTATCCCAAAGTCGACCGCACCATCTTCGGCGGCACCTTCTGCCAGCACCCGACGGCGATGATCGCGCTGCTCGCCACGCTGCGCCACCTCAAGGCCGCCGGCCCGCAACTGCAGGAGACGCTGAACCGCCGCACCCACCGCCTGGCGGCCGAGCTCAACGACTACTTCCAACGCGAAGAGGTGCCGATCAAGGTCGTGCACTTCGGCTCGCTGTTCCGCTTCGCCTTCAGCGCCAACTTCGAACTGCTCTTCTACCACCTGATGGAGCAGGGCATCTTCATCTGGGAGTGGCGCAACTACTTCCTCTCCACCGCGCACATCGACGCCGACGTCGATGCTATCGTCGCCGCGGTCAAGGCCAGCGTCGCCGCCTTGCGCAGCGGCGGCTTCCTGCCCGAGAAGGCCGCGACAGCGCAGGCCGCTCCCGTGCCCCTGATCGCCGCGCAGAAGCAGCTCGCCGTGCTGGCCGAGATCAACCCGCAAGGCTCGCTCGCCTACCACGTCAGCCCGCTGCTCAAGCTGAGCGGCGACCTCGAAGTCGCCGCGCTGCGAAGCGCCGTGCGCCTGCTGATGGAGCGCCACGAAGCGCTACGCAGCGTCATCGTTGGCGAGGCCCAGCAGGCGCTGCCCTTGTCCGCCTTGCCCGGCGTGGGCGAACTCTCGCTCACCGAGCTCGCCACGGAAGACGCGCTGCTGGACGCCTTGGCGCAGCACGCCGACCGCGCCTTCGACCTCGCGCGCGGCCCGCTCTTCGAAGCCCATCTGTTCAAGCTCGGCGCGCAGGATTACCGCCTCCTGCTCAAGGCGCACCACCTCGTCGTCGACGGCCTGTCGATGAACCAGATGGTGCAGGAAATTGCCGCGCTCTACAGCGCCGCGCTGCAGGGCACGCCGCACGCGCTGCCGGCGTGCCTGCAGGCGCGCGACTACGCCGCCTGGCGCGCGGCGCAGCACTTCCCGGCGCAGCGCGACTACTGGCTCGACCAGCTTGCGGGCGAACTGCCGGTGCTCGAACTCCCGGCCGACCGCCCGGCGCCGCCGCTGCGCAGCTTCCGCGGCGGGCGCCACCGCGCCGAGGTGCCGGCGGAACTCTTCGCGCAGATCCGCACGCTCTCCCGCGCGCAGGGCTGCACCCACTTCATGACCCTGTTCGCCGCCTACGCGCTCTGGCTGCACCGCCTCTGCCAGCAGGACGACCTCATCGTCGGCATGCCGGTCGCCGGGCGCGGGTTGAAGGGCGGCGAGCTCCTCGTCGCCTACTGCACCCACCTGCTGCCGATTCGCAGCCGCCTCGCCGGCGAGCAGCCCTTCACGGCCTACCTGCGCAGCATGCGCGACACGCTGCTGGCCGCCTACCAGAACCAGGACTATCCCTTCGCCGAACTGCTCGACCAGCCGCAACTGCGCGGACGGCGCGCCAACCTCGTGTCCACCGTCTTCAACCTCGACCGCCCCGGCGTCGCGCCGCCGATGGCCGGGCTGGAGGTCGAGTGGCTGTCGCAGCCGGTGCGCCACACCGCCTTCGACCTCACGCTCAACCTCACCGAACTCGGCGAGCGGCTGGTGCTCGAATGCGACTACGACCTCGACCGCTTCGACGCGGCGAGCATGGCGCGCCACGTCGACAGTTTCCTCGCGCTGCTCGCCGGCATCGCCGCCGCGCCGGAGAGCTCGGTGTTCCGCCTGCCCATGCTCGCCGCCGCCGCGCAGCAGGCATGGCTGGTCGACTGGAACGCCACCGCCGCCGACTATCCGAAGGACCGCTGCGCGCAAGAACTCTTCGCCGCGCAGGCGGCGCGCACGCCCGATGCCGTCGCCATCGCCGCCGACACGGCGACCTTGAGCTACGCCGCACTCGATGCCGCCGCCAACCGCCTTGCCCACTGGCTGCAGGCGCAGGGCGTCGGGCCGGAGACGGTGGTCGGCGTCTGCGCCGGCCGCACGCCCGAACTCTCCGTCGCGCTGCTCGCCGTGTGGAAGGCCGGCGGCGCCTACCTGCCGCTCGATCCCTCCTACCCGCCGCAGCGCCTGCGCTTCATGCTCGAAGATGCCGGCGTGAAGGTCGTGCTGACGCAGACGGCGCACGTGGCGCAAGTGACCGCCGACGGCGTGCGCAGCCTAGCGCTCGACGGCGAGCGCGCGCTCTACGCCGACCTCCCGGCCACCGCTCCGCCGTGCGCCGCCACGGCGGACAGCCTCGCCTATCTCATCTACACCTCCGGTTCGACCGGCCGGCCCAAGGGCACGCTGATCCCCCATCGCGGGCTGACGAATTACCTCGCCTGGGCGCTGCGCCGCTATGAAATGGAGCAGGGCGTCGGTGCGCCGCTGCATTCCTCGATCAGCTTCGACGCCACCATCACCAGCCTGTTCTGCCCGCTGCTGGCCGGCCGCACGCTGCGCATGCTGCCGGAAGGAGGGGCGGAGATCGACCACATCCGCGCCGCGCTGGAAGCCGGACGCAGCCAGCCCTGGAGCTTCGTCAAGCTGACGCCGGCCCATCTGGAACTGCTCAACGCCATGTTGCCCGAAGACGCGCTGGCCGGCCTGACGCGCTTCGTCGTCCTCGGCGGCGAGGCGCTGCTCGGCCGGCAGGTCGCGCCCTGGCGGCGCGGCGCGCCGGCGACGCGGCTGATCAACGAATACGGCCCGACCGAAACCGTGGTCGGCTGCTGCGTGCATGAGGTGACGGATGACGATGCCGCGGGCAGCGCCATCCCCATCGGCAAACCCATCGCCAACACGCAGCTTTACGTGCTCGACCGTCATCTGCAGCCGCTGCCACCCGGCGCCAAGGGCGAACTGTTCATCGGCGGCGACGGCGTGGCGCGCGGCTATCACAATCGTCCCGAACTCACGGCCGAGCGCTTCATCGACGTGGCGCAGACCGGGCTGGCGGCATCGACTACTATTGCCGGCATTCCCCCCGGCCGGCTCTACCGCACCGGCGACCTGGTGCGCCACCTGGCCGATGGCACGCTCGTCTATCTCGGCCGCATCGACCACCAGATCAAGCTGCGCGGCTTCCGCATCGAGCTCGGCGAGATCGAGGCCGCGCTGGGCCGACAGGCGAACGTGCGCGAGGCGCTGGTCATCGTGCAGCAGCGCAGCGCGCAGGACCAGCGGCTGATTGCCTACGTTTCGCCGATGGCGGGCGCGACATTGGAGGAGGGCGCCCTGCGTACCGCGCTGGCCAATGAGCTGCCGCTGCACATGCTGCCGGCGCGCATCGTCGTGCTCGACCGCCTGCCCATCAACAGCAACGGCAAGCTCGACCGCGCCGCGCTGCCGGCACCGACCGAAACGACGGAGGCGGTTGAAGACAGCGTGTCGCCGGCGTCGACTTTTACGGTCGCCGAACAGCGCATCGCCGCCGTCTGGCGCGAGCTGCTGGAGATCGCGCGCGTCGGCCGCGACGACAACTTCTTCGAGATCGGCGGCCATTCGCTGCTGGTGCTGCCGCTGCGCGAACGCCTGCAGGCGTTGTTCGGCAAGCCGCTGTCGCCGGCCGACATCTTCCGCTACCCCAGCGTCGCTGCGCAGGCGCGTTTCCTCGCCGCAGCGGACGAGGCGGCCAACAACGGCCAGGCCCATCTCGACGACGCGAAAGATGTCGCCCAGCGCCGCCGCGATGCGCTCAAGCAGATGAAGGATCGCAAGCGTGTCTGAACACGATCACGATGACTTTGGTCTTGTGGCCATCGTCGGCATGGCCCTGCGCGTGCCCGGCGCGACGAACCTCGAACAGTTCTGGGACAAGCTGAAGCACGGCGTCGAATCGACCACCTTCTTCAGCGATGCCGAGCTGCGCGCCGTTGGCGTTAGCGAAGCCGAACTCGCCGATCCCGATTATGTGAAAGCGTGCGGCAAGCTGGAAGGCGCCGCGCTGTTCGACGCCGCCTTCTTCGACCTCACGCCGCGCGAGGCCGAGATCCTCGACCCGCAGCACCGCCAGCTGCTCGAATGCGGCTGGGAGGCGCTCGAACACGCCGGCTACGCGCCCGGCAGCGCGGCGATGCAGACAGTACAGGAGAGCGGGCGCATCGGCGTCTTCGCCGGCGTCGGCCTCAACGGCTACCTGATCCACCAGCTCGTCAATCGCCATGACCTGATCGAGACGCTGGGCGGCTGGCAGATCACGCTCGGCAACGACAAGGACTTCGCCGCCACGCGCCTGGCCTACAAGCTCGACCTGCGCGGCCCGGCGGCCAACGTCAGCACCGCCTGCTCGACCTCGCTGGTGGCCGTCGGCATGGGCTGCCAGAGCCTGCTCGCCTACCAGTGCGACATGATCCTCGCCGGCGGCTGCTCCATCCACCTGCCGCAGGACCGCGGCTACCGCTACCACAGCGGTGGCACGCTTTCGCCCGACGGCAAGTGCCGCGCCTTCGACGCGCAGGCCCAGGGCACCTTCGACGCCAACGGCGCCGCCGTGCTGGTACTCAAGCGGCTTGAAGACGCGCGGCGCGACGGCGACACCGTGCATGCCGTGATCCGCGGCTGCGCCATCAACAACGACGGCGCCGGCAAGGTCGGCTACACCGCACCCAGCGTCGAAGGCCAGGCCGCCGTGATCCGCGAGGCGCAGGAGATGGCGGCAGTGGACGCCACCACCATCGGCTACGTCGAGACCCACGGCACTGGCACCGACCTCGGCGACCTCGTCGAAGTCGCCGCGCTCACCGAGGCATTCCGCCATTCCGGCGCGGGGGTGGGGTGGTGCGGCATCGGCTCGCTCAAAAGCAACCTCGGCCACCTCGACACTGCCGCTGGTGCGGCCAGCCTGATCAAGACCGTGCTCGGGCTGCAGCATGACCAGATTCCGCCGACGCTGCACTTCACCGCGCCGAACCCGAAGCTCGAACTTGCTACCAGCCCCTTCTACGTCAACGCCGCCCTGCGCGACTGGCCGCGCCTTGGTGGTGCGCCGCGCCGCGCCGGCGTCAGCTCCTTCGGCATCGGCGGCACCAATGCCCACGTCGTCGTCGAGGAAGCGCCGCCGGTCTTAGCCAGCTCCCCCGGCCGGCCCTGGCAGCTGCTGCCGCTCTCCGCGCGCGGTGCGGTCGCGCTGGAAGCGGGCGAGCAACGCCTGGCCGCGCATCTGCTCCAAAGTACGGATGCTTTTGCCGACATCACCTACAGCCTGCAGACTGGCCGCGCGCCCTTCGCCCGGCGCCGCGCCGTGGTGGCGCGCAGCGCCGCCGAGGCTGCGCAGGCCCTCGCAGCGGAGCGCGCCCCGCGCGTGTTCTCCGGCCAGGCTGGCGAGCACGCGCCCGCCGTCGTTTTCCTCTTCCCCGGCCAGGATGCCCAATTCCCCGGCATGGCGCAGACGCTCTACCGCGACGAGCCGCTGTTCCGTGCCGAGGTCGACGCCTGTGCCGCCCAGCTGCGCGAACGCCACGGTATCGACCTCATGCCGCGCCTGTTCTCGCCCGGCGGCGACGCCGATCCGGCCTACGCCACCGATCCGCTGCCGCTCTTCGTTCTGGAGTATTCGCTCGTCCAGGTCTGGCTGGCGCTTGGCGTGCGGCCGCAGGCCATGCTCGGCTACAGCCTTGGCGAATACGCCTGCGCCGTGCTCGCCGGCGTGATGAGCCGTGACGACGCGCTGGCGCTCGCGGTGGCCGGTTCGCGGCTGTTGTCCCTGGTCAAGCCCGGCGCGCTACTCGCCGTCTCGCTGCCCGAGAGCGAGCTGCGTCCGCTGTTGGAACCGGGGCTGGAAATCGCCATGGTCATGGCACCGCGCCAGTGCGTGGTCGGCGGTGCAGCTGAGGCCGTGCAGGCGCTCGAGCGCCGCCTTGTCGCCCAGGGTGCCGCTTGCCTCTCCAGCCAGCTTGGCCTGCCCTTCCACACCGCGCACATGGACGCCTTCCTCGCGCCCTACCGCGAGGAAGTGCGCAAGGTGAAACTCGCCCCGCCGCGCCTACCCTACGTCTCCTGCGTCAGCGGTGACTGGATCACCGCCGCCGAAGCTACCGACCCCGAACACTACCTGCAGCTTGGCCGCCAGGCCGTGCATCTGGCACAGGGCTTGGAAAAAGTCTTTACGTTGCCCGCCGTGCAGGCCGGCGGCCTGCTGCTCGAAGTCGGCCCTAGCCAGACCATCACCAGCCTTGTCTACCTGCAAGCGCAGCGTCCGCCTGAACTCGCCGCCCTGTCCACACTTTGCGATCCGCGCTTCCAGAGCGCCGAAACCGCCGAGTCGGCTTTCCCCACGGCACTGGCCAAACTGTGGGTCGCCGGCGTCGACATCCGCTGGAGTGCGCTCTACGCCCATGAAACGCGCCGCCGCGTGCCGCTGCCGACCTATGCTTTCGAGCATCAGCGCTATTGGGTCGAGGCGGCACCGCAAGCCGCCACCTTGCCTCCGCCGTCGGTCGGCAAGCTGACGAATCAGGAGCAGTGGTTCCATGCACCGCTCTGGCAGGAGCGGCCTGCGCTGGCTGCGGGCGATGCAACAGGAGAATGGCTGCTCGTCGGCGGTAGCGAGATCGCGGTGGAACTCGCCACGCGCCTGCGCGCCGCCGGCGCCAGCGTCGAACAGCTCGCCGCGCTGCCCACCGACTGGGCCGCGCTGCTAGATGCACGCATCGCCGCCGGCCGCCGCCCGGCGCGCATCGTCCAGCTCGGCCTGTTCGATTGCGCCGACACGGATGCCGCGCGGCTCGACGCCGGCTTCCATTCCCTCCTCGCGCTCGGCCGCGCCGTCGGCGCGCGCTGGTTTGCCGAGGCCCTGCGCATCGACCTCGTCGCCCCGCGCCTCTGCGCGCTCGGCGCCAGCGTGCCCGCGCCGGCCGCCGCTGCGGCGATGGGGCCGCTGCGCGTGCTGCCGCAGGAGATTCCCAACCTGCGCTGCCGCGCCATCGACATCGAGATTCCTGACCAGCCCTGGCGCCGCGCGCGCCTGCTCGACGCGCTGCTGGCCGAACTGACGGCCGGAGATGAAAGCGCCGTCGCGTTGCGCGGCACGCAACGCTGGGTCGAAAGCTTCGTCCCGCACCTGCCAAGCGAAAGCGCAGCCCTGCCGCTGCGCCCCGGCGGCGTCTACCTCATCACCGGCGGCCTCGGCAACATCGGCCTCGCGCTGGCCAGGCGCATCGCCCAGCGCGCGCCGGGTGCGCGCCTGCTGCTCACCGGCCGCGCCGGCCTGCCAAACGATCCCTCACGCGACGATGCGCTGCAGGCCGCGCGGCGTGCCGCATGCGCCGAGATTGCCAAGCTGGGCGTCGAGGTGCGCATTGTCGCCGCCGACGTCACTGATGCCGATGCCATGGCTACGCTGCTCGCCGTCACCGAGCGCGGATGGGGGCCGGTCAATGGCGTCATCCACGCGGCAGGACTCGTCGGCCAGGCATCCTTCGCCACCGTCGCCGAAAGCACGCCCGAATTCTGCGCGCGCCAGATCGGACCGAAACTCGGCGGCGCGCGTGTGCTCGAACAAGTGCTGGGCGATAGGCCGCTCGACTTCTGCCTGCTCTGCTCCTCGCTTTCGCCCATCCTCGGCGGCCTCGGCTTCGCCGCCTACGCCGCCGCCAACGCCGCGCTCGACGCCTGCGCCGCCGCGCACAACCTAACGCATCCGGTTCGTTGGCTCACGGTGAACTGGGAAGGCTGGCGCTTCGATGAGAGTCCAACCACGGGTCTAACAGGAGCCGCAGGCGCTGGGGCCGCCGTCGAAGAACTCGGCCTGACGGCGGAAGAGGGCGCCGCCGCCTTCGAGCGCATCCTCGCCATGCCGAACCCCGAACGCATCGCCCTCTCCACCTCCGACCTCGGCCAGCGCCTGCGCCAGTGGGTACAGATGGAAGCCGCGCCGTCCGTCGTTCCCGCCGCCGCGCGCCACGCCCGCCCGTCCCTTATGGGCGCTTACGTCGCCCCCACCGGTGCCACGCAGCAGACCATCGCCACGCTGTGGGAACAACTGCTCGGCATCGACGGCGTCGGTGCCGAAGACAGCTTCTTCGAACTCGGCGGCAACTCGCTGCTACTGACCCAACTGCTGGCGCAGATCCGCAAGCGCTTTCGCGTCGAACTCTCCTTGGCGGTGCTCTTCGAGCGCCCCACCATCACCGCCATTGCCGCGCTGGTCGATGCAGCGATCGGGACAGGGCAGGAGGAGGACCGGGAGGAGGGGGAGTTGTGATTTCGCCAAGCACAACTAGCATGTAAAGATGCTGGATATCCTGATCATCCTCGGTGGGGCAGTGTATGCAGGCATCAATGCGATGCGGGAGCGCTCTGCTGCTGTCCAAGGGGTCAAGCCGGACATTGCAGCGGCGGTGTCGGCGGCAGCGGTTCCGGTTGCTGCTGGGCAGTCAGCTGTGGTGCCGGTGGCGACCTCTGCGGCCTACCAGATGCTGGATACGGAGAAGGCCGACCATTATCTGCAGGTTGCCGGCGTGGCGCTGGGCACTTCGGCCCTGGCGCTGGTTTTTCCACCGGCGGGCCTGGTGGCGGTATCTCTGCTGACTTATCTGGCACTGCCCTTGTACAAGTCGGCAACAATCGGCGCGCTGGTGGAGCGCCGGCCACGTTCGAGCATGGTCGGCGCCGTCCTGACATTGGCCAGTTTAGGCAGTGGCTACTACTTGCTGGTAGCAGGATCTTCGCTCGGCTTCTTTCTCAGTTACAAACTGATGATCAAGACCCAGGCCGGCTCGGGACCCCGCGTGGCGCGCATTCTCGGGGCCAGCCCGCGCCAGGTCTGGCTGGCGTATGCGGATAGCGAAGTCGGCGTGCCATTCGAGTCGTTGCGCGCGGGCGATGTGATTGTGCTGCGTGCGGGGGAGTTGGTGCCGATCGATGGCACGGTCGTGCAAGGCATGGCCAGCGTCGACCAGCGCACGCTGACAGGGGAGTCGCACGTGGTCGATAAGATCCCCGGCGATATTGTGTTGGCATCAACCACCGTGGTCGCCGGCAAGCTGCATGTGCGTGTCGAAAAAGCGGGCGAGCAGACGACGGTGGCGCATATCGAGCGCATTCTGGATGACACGGCTGATTACACCGCCGCCGTCGAGCAAAAGGCCGGGGCCGTTTGTGACCGCCTGGCGGGGCCAACCCTGGCTGCAGGCGGCGCCACCGCGCTGTTGCTCGGTCCGGTGCATGGCGTGGCGCTGATCGGCTGCAATCTGACCGAGGTCAACCGTGCCACCACGCCCCTGACCATGCTTAATTATCTCGATCTGAGCGCCCGCCAGGGCATTCTGGTCAAGGATGGCCGCAGCCTCGAACTGCTGAGCGGTATCGATACCGTAGTCTTCGATAAAACCGGTACCCTGACGCTCGAACAGCCGCACATTGGCGAGATTCATTGCTTAGGTGACCTCGATGCAGATGCCGTCCTTTGTCTGGCGGCAGCAGCCGGCCGACAGCAAACCCATCCGGTGGCGCGGGCTGTGGTGCTGGCGGCGACAGAGCGGGGCCTGAGCTTGCCTGAACTGGACGATGCGCGTTACGAAATTGGCTATGGCGTGAAGGTTGTGCTCGGGAAGCGCAATGTTTGTCTCGGCAGTCGCCGTTTCATGCACAAGGAAGGTATTCATGTGGCCGATCCGGAAGGACTGGCGACGCTGCAGAAGCATAGCGAGCAACGCGGTTGTTCGTTGTTGTTTGTCGCTGCGGATGCACTGCTGGTGGGGGTCATCGAAATCCACAGCACGCTACGCCCCGAGGCATTTGCCGTGGTCAAGCGACTCAAAACGCGTGGGCTGAAACTCGCCATCGTTTCCGGCGATGCGGAGGCCCCGACCCGGGGGATTGCCCGAGCACTCGGTATCGAGGATTGCCATGCCGGTGTGCTGCCCGATGAAAAGGCTGCCATTGTCAGGCAATTGCGCGAGCAGGGCCGCTCTATTTGTTTTGTCGGCGATGGCATCAACGACACAGTCGCCCTCAAGACCGCCACCGTCGGTATTTCCCTGAGTGGTTCCGCCAATGTCGCGCTCGATACCGCCGGCATCATTCTCATGGAGCAGAACCTCGACCGCCTGGAGGTGCTGTTTGATCTTGCCGCTGAAATGGAGCGCTATCGGCAGCGGGGTTACTACGCCACCCTGGTGCCCGGCGCAGCAGGTGCGGCCGGTGTACTGTTTTTCGGCATGGGTTTGCCAGCCGCATTGTTATTGGATATGTTCGGCATTGGCGCTGCGCTGGGAACCGCGATGTGGCCGAAATATGTTGCGCGTTCCACAATACAGCCGCTGTCCAGGAAGGCCAGCAGTTCGTCAGCGTTATCGCAGTCAAGTCCGAAATTTGCTGTAAATCTGCTCCGAGCCGGTCAATGACGATTGGGTTTCAGCCCGAGAGGGCAACAACGTTGTTGCCCTCTCGGGCGGCGGCGCAGGAAGCCGCCCATTCGTGATACTCCTGCATGTCCAGATACTTTCTTTCCAGCCAGGTCTCGTTCTGCTCGGCCAGCAAAGCTCCGATCAGGCGCAGCGCCGATTCGTCGTTCGGGAAGATGCGGATGACACGCTCGCGGCGGCGGATTTCCTCGTTGAGCCGCTCCTGCATGTTGGTTGTCCGTAGCCGCTTGCGATACTTCTCCGGCAATGCCATGACCGCCATGGCATCCTCGAACCCGGCTTCCAGGCAGGCAACCGCCTTGGGGGCTGTCTTGGCAAAGCGCTCGCTGAATTCCGTCAACCGGCGCCGTGCCTCCGGCAGATCGGCCGCCTGAAAGACCAATTTGGCTGCCACCGTCACCTCGGCGCGGATCTTCGACCCGCAACTGCCGAGGATGTTGCGCATCAGATGAACCTGGCAGCGCTGCCAGGTTGCGTCGTGAAAGTGCTTGGCAACGGCCTCCCGCAGACCACCATGCTGATCCGAGATGACGAAGGCCACGCCCTTCAGTCCTCGCCCTCTGAGCCAGCGGAATGTCTCGTCCCAAGTGGCGAAGCTCTCGCTGTCGCCGATCTTCACGCCGAGAATCTCGCGCATGCCGTCGCTACGCACCCCGCTGACGATCAGCACCGTGCGCATCAGCACGCGATCTTCCTGCCGACTCTGGATGAACATCGCATCGACCAGCACGAACGGATACTCGCCTTCCAGTCGACGTTCGTTGAATGCCCGGACGCGAACATCGAGTCCTGAACACAAACTGCTGACCGTCGACTTGGAGAAACTCGCCCCGCACAGCTCCTCGGTGATCGTCGACACCTTGCGCGTCGAGACGCCTTGCACGACCATTTCCATCAGCGCCAGCACAAAGGCCTGTTCGCTCCGCTGGTAGCGCTTGAAGATGTCTGTCGAGAAGCTGCCATCCCGCGTCTGCGGCACCAGCAGCGTGATCGGCCCCACCCGCGTGTAAAGCGTGCGCGGTCGATGCCCATTGCGATAGCCCAGTCGGTCGTCGCTGCGCTCGTGTCGCTCCGCGCCCAACGTTTCCGTGACCTGCGCCTCCAGGATCTGGTTCAGTACGGCCTCCACCAGTTTCGCCAGTCCGTCTTGGCTGCCCAGCAAACCGGGCAACAACTCCTTGCTTGCGCTAACATCGATTGCAGCCATCGCTTCTCCTTCTTCGGTTGATCAACGTCTCGACAACGTCAATTTACCGATTCGAAGCGGTGGCTACCTGCCTCCCGATTTACAGCAGTTTATGGACGGCGGTTTCAAGTACCAAGTGCAACAGTTGAAGAAATCGAATTGGAATCAGGCTGTTGAGCCTTGATGAGCAATTCGGCGTAGACCTCCAGGGGAGAGCGGAAGCCATGGATTTTGCGGGGCCTGGA
>Ga0194127_10001121_pt1 | contig 40243 bp, 35 predicted proteins | sample TA2KigC100mmetaG_FD_148624 | JGI IMG/M metagenome (GOLD analysis project Ga0194127, IMG submission 148624) | Freshwater microbial communities from Lake Tanganyika, Tanzania - TA2015036 Kigoma Deep Cast 100m | ecosystem: Environmental > Aquatic > Freshwater > Lake | place: Tanzania: Lake...
GCGCGCGCGCGGCGGCCGCATCGTGCTGCTGCCCTGGGTGCGCGTCGTGCACCTCGCCGGCCAGTCCTCGGGCGGCGGCCGCTCGCCGCTGCGCAAGTTCCTGATGGCCAACAACGCGCTGCGCTACCTGCGCGCGCACCCGAGCCTGCGGGCCTGGGCCGCGTGGTTCCTGTTCGACGTGCTGCTGTGGCCGCTGCTGCTGCCGCTGCACCCGCGCGGGGCACTCGCCAAACTGCGCGGCACGCTGTGTGGCCTCCGCGGCCACCGGGCCGGGGCCGCCGACGTCGCGCACTACCTGGGTCGCTGACGGCGGCGGGCGCGCGGTCAGGCGGGGCCGCGGCCCAGCTCCGACTCGACCGCAGCTCGCGCCGCGTCGGGCGCCAGCGCGAGCAGCCGTTCGCGCCGCCGCTGCAGTCCGGCGCAGGCGTCCGCTGGCAACGGCAGGTCCTCGGCGCGCGTGGCCGTGCGCTGCACGTCGAGCAGGAGGCCCGCGCCGGGCCCGGCAGCCGCGGCCACGAACACGGCCTCGCTGTTGGCGTGCTGCCGCAGCTCCGCGCGGACCATGCGGTCGACGCCGGAGTCGCCGCCCGCGATCACGGTCGCGACCAGGGTCAGCGAGCCGCCCTCCTCGCACTGCCGCGCCCGGGCGAACGCGCGCTTGCTGCGCAGCACGGCCCCGGCGTCGAGCCCCGCGCACAGCTGGCGGCCCGTCGGCGGCAGCGCGAGGTGGCCCGCGCGCGCCAGCGCGGTCAGCGAGTCGACGAACAGCACCACGTCGCGACCGGCTTCGACGAGGCGCTCGGCGCGCGCCAGCGCGAGCTCGGCGAGGGCGAGCTGGCGGCCCGGCGGCGCGTCGAACGTCGCCGCGGCCAGTTCGCATCGCGGGCCCGCGAGCGCGCGGCGCAGCTCCGTCAGCCGTTCGGGCTCTTGGTCGAGCAGGCCCAGCAGCACGTGCACCTCCGGCTCGGCCGCGCCCAGCGCCGCGGCGAGTTCGCGCAGGAGGCCGGTGCGGTCCGCGCCCGCCGGGCAAGCCAGCAGCACGCGGTGGCCCCTGGCCCAGGGCGCCAGCAGGTCGATCGCGCGCGCGGCGAACGGGGCCGGGCCGGGCGCGAGGCGCAGCCGCCGCGTCGGCAGGATCGGCACGCGCGAGCCGAACGGCGCACGCGTGCGCAGGTCCGCGGCGTCGGCGCCGTCGGCGACGTCGACGTGCAGCAGCGTCGCGTGCTGCTCGCCGGGCCGCGCCGGCCGGACCGGCCCGAGCAGTTCGTTGCCGTGCCGCAGGTGCAGGTGCCGGACCTGGCCCGGCGTCACGTAGACGTCGTCGGGACCGGGCAGGCAGTCGCGCGCCGCCGCGCGCAGGAAGCCGTAGCCGTCGGGCGCGAGGTCGAGCACGCCGGACGCGTAGCGCAGGCCGGGCAGCTGCCGCCGGTGCGCCAGCAACGCGAGCAGCAGTTCGTCGCGGCCCAGGTCCGCCGCGGCCGGCAGCCCTTCGGCCTCGGCCAGTCCGCGCAGGCCCGCACGGTCTCTGGCCTGCAGCGCCCGGAACTCCGCGGCCGCGACCGGCGGGACCGGCCGGGGCGGCGCGGCTTCGTCGTGCGCGGCGCGGGCGAACGGGTCGGGATCGGTGGGGGTGCTCTGCTCGACCGGGGTCACGCGCGCAATCTACCATCGGCCGGCTGTCCGCCGCGTGCGGTCTGCACCGCGCTTCAGCTCGCGCCCAGTTCCCCGAGCAGCGCCGCCACCTGGTCCGCCGTCGCCGCGAGCGGGCCGTCGTTGTCCAGCGTGCGGCTGGCGCGCGCCTGTTTCTCGGCGAGCGGGAGCTGGGTCGCTTCGCGGCGGGCCAGTTCGTCCGCCGGCCAGCCGCGGGCCGCCGCGCGCGCGGCCCGGGTCGCCTCGCTCGCGGCGACGAAGACCACGTGGTCGCAGCAGCGGTCGAGGCCGGTCTCGAGCAGCAGCGGCGCGTCGAGCAGCACCGATTCCCCCGCCGCGCGGGCCGCGGCGAGGGCCGAGTCGATGCGGGCCAGGATGCGCGGGTGCAGGATCGCCTCGAGGCGCCGCCGCGCCGCGGCATCGGCGAACACGAGCCTGCCCAACGCCTCCCGGTCGAGGCCCGCAGAAGCCAGCACCGCGGGGCCGAAAGCCGCCGCGACGGCGGCGACGACCTCGGGCTCGGCCGCCGCTGCGCGGGCCAGCGCGTCGGCGTCGACGTGCCGGAGCCCGTGCGCGGCGAACAGACCCGCCACGGCCGATTTGCCGCTGGCCACGCCGCCGAGCAGGCCGACCACCACCGGGCGGGCCGGGCGGAAGGGGCTGCACGGGCCGGGATGCCCGTTCGGTTCGGCCGGCATGCCCAGATCCTGGACCGGGAGGCCCGTCGAGGCAAGCCGGCGGCCAGCCGTGCCTTGACCTCGGCTCCGGCAGGTTCCTAAGATCCCCGGCCTTCGCGCACCCCGTGGTCTCGCTGGTCCGCCAGGACACCACGGCCCCGTGCGTGCCCTCGCCCGGCGCGCGAATCCAGACCCCGTTCCCCTCCCCGAGCCCCTTCGTCCCCTCGCGCCTCCAGGTCACTCACCGGGCGGCGCCCCCGACAGACCCCAACCTTGGAGCAGGTTCCAATGCAAACCCGCCAGAGCGGTGCCGCCCACGTCCCGGTCATGTTCTTCCTCCTCCTCCTGGTCATGTTCCTGGGGGCCCTGGTGTTCGCCTACGACCGGCTGACCAAGGCCAACGAACACGCCCAGGCGCGCGACAGGGCCGTCGCCGAGGCCAAGCAGTTGACCGAGCGCGGCCTGCTGACCGAGCACTACATCGAGGACGTCGGCCGGGTCATCGGCAAGGACGGCAGCTACGAGGGCCGCGAAGTGTCGAGGGGCTCCTACGGCGGCGCGAAGATCAGCTACCTCGGCCTGATGAACCCGGCCGAGATCAAGAAGCTGATGGACGATGCCTGCGCCAACGCCAGGCTCGGCCCGGCCAGCGGCCTCCCGAACGTCCTCAACGCGCTCGTCACGCAGTGCACCCAGCTCGAGCAGCGCGCGAAGAGTGCCGAGACGGAGCGCGACAAGGCGCTGAACGAGAAGAGCGAGGTCGACCGCAAGTTCCAGGCGGCGACGGCGGACGCGCAGGCCCGCGCGCGCGACTTCAACTCGACGCTCGAGCAGGCCCGTTCCGACTTCGAGACCGCCAAGCAGGACAAGGACCGCAACATCGCCCTGCTGCAGCAGAACCTGCAGGCCAAGGTCGACGAGTTGACGACGACCAAGGAAGCCGCCGCGGCCGCCGAGAAGGCCCTGCGCCAGGAACTCGCCAAGAAGGACATGCACAACTCGGCGCTCGTGACGCAGAACCTGCTGCGCAACGCGGTCGACCAGGCCGACGGCAAGGTCGTCAGCGCCCGCACGGGCGTCGTGACCGCCTTCGTGAACCTCGGCCGCAAGGACAACCTGCAGCCCGGCACGATCTTCCGCGTCAAGAACCCACACAGCACGGCGGTGAAGGGCTACGCCACGGTCACGCGCGTCGAGGACCAGCGCGCCGAGGTCGAGCTGTCCTCGGTGGTCGACCCGATCGGCGACGCGGTGCGCGAGGGCGACCTGCTCTACAACGAGCTCTACAGCCCGAACATGACCCGCACGATCTTCCTGATGGGCCACTTCAGCGCGCCCTACGAGAAGGGCCGGCTCGCGCTGTTGCTGAAGCGCCTCGGCAACAAGGTCGTCGACAAGATCGGCCCCGGCGTCGACACCGTGATCCTCGGCAACGATCCGGTCAACGAGACCGGCGACGGCTTCGCCATGGTCAAGGACTCGCCGGAGTACAAGGAGGCCTACGACCTCCGCGTCGAGTTCGCGCCGCTGGCCAAGATCCGCGATCTGATCAAGCTCTGATCGCCGCGCGGGCCGGGCTCGAGCCGGGCGGGCCCGCCGCGGGCCTGCCTGCCGGCGCACCGCGGGCCTGCCTGCCGGCGCCGCCCCGGGCCCGCGGCGGTCGCGACCTGTTCCGGGCGCGGGTGTCCACGTAGAGTGCGCGGCCCCGATGCCACCGCTCGACGATCCTTCGGTCCGCGCGCAGTACGAGCAGCAGTTGCCGCGCATGTCGTTCGGCGACCACCTCGACGAACTGCGCACGCGGCTGATCCGGTCGCTGCTCGCCATCGCGGTCGCGATCCTCGCCGTGATGCCGTTCAAGCACTCGGTGACCGGCATCGTCATCGAGCCCTACCGGATCCAGTGGCGCATGGGCTTCGTGGACTGGATCGCGCAGCTGGAGGCGAAGGAGCAGGCCGGTGCGCTCACGGGCGAACACGCCGACAAACTCGGCGCCGAGTGGCTCGGCTTCTGCCGCGAGTACCGCGCGCAGATCCTGGACGGCACGTTCCCGTATCCCTACGTGATCGAGGAGCGCACCGGCTACCCCGTGCCCTACAACCTCGTCGCCGTGAACGGGCTCGAGGACGTGTTCGCCTACATGATGGCGGCGTTCCTGTTCGCACTCGTCGCCGCGGCGCCGGTCGTGGTCTGGCAGGCCTGGGCGTTCGTCGCGGCGGGGCTGTATCCGAAGGAGAAGGCGCTGTTCTACCGCTACTTCCCCTTCATGATCTTCCTGCTCGGCAGCGGCGTCGCGTTCGGCTACTCGCTCGTGCTGCCGTTCAGCCTCGGCTTCCTGATCCGGCTGATGGACCCCTCGCAGGTCGGGCCGATGCTCAGCATCGGCCAGTACTTCACGCTGCTGTTCGCGTTGACCTGCGCGATGGGGCTCGTGTTCCAGCTGCCGCTCGTGATGGTGGCGCTGCAGCGCGTCGGCCTCGTCACGCACCGCGCCTTCGTCAAGAACTGGCGCATCACGATCCTGGTGATCTTCATCGCCGCGGCGGTGTTCACGCCGCCCGAGCCCGTGTCGATGCTGCTGATGGCCGCGCCGATGGTGCTGCTCTACGGGCTCGGCCTGCTGCTGACGCGGCTCTGGCGCCGCCACGAAGCGAAACTCGTCGAGGTCGCGCCGTGACGGTGGTGGCGGAACTGCTCGCGATCGGCGACGAACTCGTGCACGGCGCCGGGCTCGACACGAACTCGAAGTGGCTCGCGGGCGAGCTCGAGCGCATCGGCGCCGCCGTGCACCGGTTCGGCGTGACCAGCGACGACCCCGGGCACCTGCGCGGCGCGATCGCCGAAGCCTGCGCGCGCGCCGACGTGGTCGTGGCGACCGGCGGGCTCGGCCCGACGCTCGACGACCGCACGCGCGACGTGGTCGCCGACCTGCTGGGCGGCCCGCTGTGGTTCGACCCCGCGAGCTGGCAGCAGATCCAGGACTGGCTGCGCTCGCGCGGCCGCCCGGTGCCCGACAGCAACCGCCGGCAGGCGTTCTTCCCGCCCGGTGCCCTGCCGATCGGCAATCCCTGCGGCACCGCGCCCGGTTTCGCCGTGCCGATCGGCCGCGCGCGCTTCTTCGCGCTGCCCGGCGTGCCGCGCGAGATGCAGGCGCTCGCCGGAACCCACGTGCTGCCGGCGGTCGCCGCGTTGCCGGGCCTGCGGCCGGTCGCGCAGTCGTGGTTGCGCGTGCTGGGCCCCTCCGAGGCGCTGCTCGGCGAACGCATCGCGCCGTTCATGGTCGCCGGGCGCAACCCCGCGGTCGGCGTCACCGCGCAGAGCGGCCTGCTGACGATCCGCATCGTCGCCGCGGCGGCCACGCGCGAGCAGGCCGAGGCGCAGTGCGCGGCGACCGCGGCCGAACTGCGCCCGCTCGTGCGCGAGTGGCTGTTCGCCGAGGGCCTGCTCGACCTGCCCGAACTGGTCGTGCAGCGCCTGCTGGCGGCAGGCCGCACGCTCGCGCTGGCCGAGTCGTGCACCGGCGGGCTCGCGGCGAGCCGCCTCGTCGACGTGCCCGGCGCGTCGTCGGTGTTCGCCGGCGGCGTGGTCGCCTACGGCAACGCGGCGAAGCTGGAGCTGCTCGGCGTGCCCGGCGAACTGCTGCAGCGGCACGGCGCGGTCAGCGAGCCGGTCGCCGCGGCGATGGCCGAGGGCGCGCGCGCACGGTTCCACGCCGACCTCGCGGTGGCGACGACCGGCATCGCCGGGCCCGGCGGCGGCACGCCCGACAAACCCGTCGGCACCGTGTGCCTGGCCCTTGCCACCGGTGCTGGCGCGCGCGCGGCGACGCTGAAGCTGCCCGACCTCGGCCGCGGTTTCGTGCGCGAACGCGCCGTGCACGAGGTCTGGCGGCTCCTGCTCGGCGCGGGCGACGCGGCGTTTGTGGCGGCGGCGCGACTATGATGCGGCGGCGCGGCGGGCTCGGGCCGCGCCTTTGCACCGAACGACCCCCCGTGAAGATCTGTCTGTCCTGCGAAGGCGTCAGCGACACGGCCGCGGCCCGCTGCGGACACTGCGGTGCCTGGCTGCTGCCGACGGACTGCGTGCACTACCCGGTGCGCCGCGGCGAAGCCGACGCCGGCAACCCGCTGCTCGGCACGGTGGTCGACGGCAAGTACCGGCTGCAGGCCGTGCTCGGCCGCGGCGGGCTCGGCACCGTGTTCCAGGCCGTGCACACGGGCTCGCTGATGGCGGTCGCGGTCAAGCTGCTGCACCCGCGCTTCTCGGAACGGCCCGAGTACCGGCGCGCGCTGCTGCCGGAGGCGCGGCTCGCGGCGACGGTCGCGCACGAACGCTGCGCGCGGCTGCTCGACGTCGGCGAGGCGCAGGACGGCGTCGCCTACCTCGCGATGGAACTCGTCGACGGCGAGACGCTCGACGTGGTCGTGCGGCCCGGGCCGCTCGCGCCGCCGCACGCGCTCGCCGTGTTGACGCAGATCGCCGAGGCGCTCGTGGCGATCCACGGGGCGGGCCTCGTGCACTGCGACCTGTCGCCGCGCAACGTCATGGTCGCGCTGCAGGGCGGCCGGGTGCACACGAAGGTGCTCGACTTCGGCATCGCGCGGTCGGCCGCGATCGCGAGCGCCCCGCGCGCCCGCGCGGGCGAGCTGACCGGCTTCGTGAACCCCGCGTTCGCCGCGCCCGAGCAGCTCGCCGGCCAGCCCGTCGACGCGCGGGCCGACCTCTACGCGCTCGGCATGCTGGCCTGGCTGCTGCTGACCGGCGGCCTGCCGGTCGACGACGCCGACCCGCGCCGCACCGCGCGCGCGGTGGTCGCCGGCGAACTGCGCCCGTGGCCCGACGTGCCGCGGCGGCTGCAGCGGCTCGTCGCGCGCTGTCTGCAGCTCGACCGCGCCGCGCGGCCGCCGTCGGCGCAGGCCGTGCTCGACGAACTGCGGGCGATCGGCGCGGCGGCGAGCCCGGCGCTCGCGCGCACTTCGCTCGCGGTGACCGCGGTCGCCGTGCTGGTGTGGTCGGTCGTCGCGGCCGAGGGGCCGGCCCCGTTCCTGCGCCCGGTCGCCGGCAGCAGCCTCGTGCTCGCCGACCAGCCGCTCAGTGCGACGACGCCCGTGCAGGAGCTGCAGAGCCGGCAGCTCGCCACGCTGAGCTTCCACTTCGGCGGGTTCGCCGCGGGCCGGCTGCGCGCCTACGTGTCGCGCAGCGACACGGTGCTGCTGCGCCCCGCGTTGAGTCCCGAAGTCGACGTCGCCGGCGAGGTCTGTACGCTGTCCACGCTGCAACCGCAGTGGCGGGACGTCGTGCAGAGCCTGCTCGACAACAGCCGCGACGGGCCGCTCGACCTGTCGTTCGTGGTGCCCGGGGCCGCGCCGCTCGGCTCGGCGCGGCTGCGGCTCGACGACACGCCGCCGCGGATCGAAGCGGAACTGCTGCGGTCCGCCGCGCGCACCGTCGCCGCCGGCTCCGAGCTCGGCTGGCGCGCCGCGGACGACATCGGCCTCGCGGAGGTCCACCTCGAAGTGCGCTGGGCCGACGGCCGCGGCCACGCGATGCCGCTCGCGGGCGTGTCCGGCGAACTCGCGCTCGGCTCTGCGCTCGCGACCGCACTCGGGTCGACCGCCGAATGCGGGCCCGGCGAGATCCTCTGCCGGGCTCGCGACCGGGCCGGCAACACGGGCACCGCGGTGGTGCCGTTCGACGGCTGCGACGTGCTGGCGCCGGCGGTCGTCGAGGTGACCGGTCCGGCCGGCGAGCCGTTCGTGCCGTGTCTGGGCGGCCGCGGCCGGCTGCGCGTGCGCCTGTCGGAGGCCGAGGCCGGCTGCACGCTGGCGATGGGAACCGACGGCTCGACCGTGTCGCTGCGCCTGTCCGGCGCCGGCACGTGGCACTCCGTCGAGGTGCCGGCACCGGGCACGGCCCTGGCCGGCGCGCCGTCGCCCGTGACCTTCGTGGTCACCGATCCGGCCGGCAACACGAACGAGCGCCAGCTGCCGGTGGTCTGGCGCGACCGCAGCGTGCGCCTGGTGGTCGCCGGGGCGGCTCCGGGGTCCACGACGGTCGGCCAGGAACTCGTGCTGGCGAGCCGCGGGGCGCGGGCCACGGTGCGCTGTTCGGCCGGCTGGCGGGTGGTGCGCGCGACCATCGAGTTCGGCGGTTCGGCGCCGGATTCCGGCGAGGGCGAGGCCGTGCGCTGCGAGGACGTCGTGCCGGGAACCGCGCACCTGCGTTTCCTGGATCTGCCGCCCGGCGCGCACCGGCTCCACGTCCGGCTCGAGGAAGTCGATGCGCCGGCCGGCCACCAGGACGAGGTGCTGCCGCTGCGCGTGCTGCCGGACGACGTCGAAGTGCGGCTGCCGGCCGCGCGGCCCCGGTTCCTGCCCGGGCTGCTGCAGGCGGGCGTGCTGGCGGAGCGCGGCGACGCGCTCGTGCAGGGGCCGGGCTGGCGCGTCGACGCCGAGGTGCTGCCCTACCTCGGCGGCACGCTGTGGCTCGGCGGCGAGACGCTGGCGCCGGTGCAGATCTCGCCGCGCGCCGGCGGGCAGGGCACGCTGCTGCCCGAGGTCCGCCCCGTGCCGGGCCGCAACGTGCTCGCGGTGGAACTTGCCGACGTGCTCGGCCGGCCCGTGCGCGTGCTGGCCGGGGACCGCGACGCGCCGCAGTGGCAGCAGGCCGGGCGGGCGATCCCCGTGGTGGCGGACTTCTGGTGGCACGATGGCCGCCCGCAGCTGGTCGGCGAGGAGCTGTTGGTCGAGTTCGGCCAGCCAGCGCGGCTGCGGCTGCGGCTGCCGTTGCCCTTCGCGCCGGCGGAACTCGGCGAGCTGCGGCTCGGCATCGCGCAGACCGAGGTGCCCGCGCGGGACCTCGTGGTCGAGGGCGCGACCTCGGTCGCGACGTTCGAGGTGGCGTTCGAACTGTGGCGGTCCGCGGCGCAGCTCGGCGACCAGCCGCGCGAGGCGTTCGCGGCCCAGCTCGAGCGGCGCGCGACCGCCTACCTGCTGACCCCGGCCGGCCGCCACGAAGGCCTCGAGGTGAAGCTGCGCACGGTGCGCAGCACGCTGCGCGCGGCAGTGCTCGGCGAACTGGCCGTCGTGCCCGAACCGCTGGCTGCGTTGCGCCTGGTTCCCGTGCTCGCGCCGGACGGGCCGTTCGCCGAGCCGGTGCCACCCGCGGCGCCGCCCAGGGCCCTGTTCCGGCCGCAGGTGCCCGTCGCGGTGCGCGCGATCTCCGACTTCCTGCTGCAGGATCGCGAACTCACCTGGGGCGAGGCCCGTGCGCTCGCCGCCGTGTCGGCGGCGCGCCGCGACGGCGTCGACAGGCGGCTCGTGCACGCCGACGATCCGCTCGGCAGCGCGCGCCTGGACCCGGCGAACCTGCTGCCCGCCGCCGTCGCCGCGGCCGATGCCGACCGGCCGGTCAGCGGCGTCAGCTTCTTCCAGGCCTACGCGTGCTGCCGGCTGCTCGGGCTCGCCGTGGCCGGTGATCCGGAGTTGTTCCGCCTGCCGCTCGGTTGCGAACTCGAACTCGCGGCCTACGCGGCGGCCCGGCAACCCGCGTGCAACGGCCCTGCGGCAGCCGGGCACGGCGTCGCCGCCGCGGCGTTCCGCGCCGCCGCCGCGGCGCTGCAGCGTGGCCAGCCGGCGACCGCAGCGGCCGACCTCGCGGCCGGCGACGCCGTCGCCGCGCGGCCGGGCGAGGTGATCGTCGGCCTCGACTTCGGCGTGCGCGAGTGGGTCGGCGACCTGCCGCACGTGCCCGGCGCGGAACTCGTGCTGACCGAGTGGATCGGCGACCACGAGAAACACCTCGAACGCCTCGCGGCCTTCGCCGCAGGCGTGGCGCCGCCGCCCGACCTCGCGCGGGCCTTCGCCACCTTCGGCGTCGTGCGCGGGCTCGCGCTCGGCGAGGTCGAGGGCCTGATCGACGAGGCCGGCGCACGGTTGCCGCCCGAGGACCTCGACAGGGTGCCCGGCAGCGTGCCCGGCGTGCTGCGCAGCGAGCAGTTGCGCCGGGACGGGCGCGACCTGCTGTCGAACGGCCCGGATCCGCGCCTGCTGCTGACGGGCTTCCGCGTGGCCGGCGGCCGCGCGCTGGTGGCCTTCCTGCGGGGGCAGCGATGAAGCGGTGCCGTTCGCCGGTGCCGGGGCTCCTGCTCGCGCTCGCCGCGTGCCAGACGCCGGCGGGCGAACTCGGCAGCCTCGCCGACGCGCCGCCGCTCGACTGCGCGGTGCTGGTCACCGGCGGGGCGTTCCTGCAGCCGGGCGCCACCGGGCCCGGCACGTTCGGCGCGCCCGCGGAGGCGGCGCCCGTCGAGGATCCCGAGCCCGCGCCCGCCGAACCGATCCCGATGGCGGACGTGCTCGGCGTGCTCGGCGAGGCGCGCGTGTTCCGCCGCGTCGAGGCCGATGCCGGCGCCGACGGCGAACGGCGCCGCGCCGTGCTGGCCGCGCTGACGGCGGCCGGCGCCAGCCCCGCGCTGACGTCGTACCTGCAGGAAGCGCGCGACCGCGGCTTCGACCTGTTGCTCGTCGTCGAAGGGCTGCAGGACGGTCCGATCGAGTCCCAGGGCGTCAACGGGCGTTGGCCCGTGACGCTGGTCGCCTGGATCCTGCTGGGCCTCGGCGTGATGATCCCCGACCACTCGTTCGAGTCGCGCGCGACCCTGCGCGTGACCCTGCGCGACCTGCAGACCGGCCGCGTGCTCTACGAGCGGTTGCTGGTCGGTGGACCGATCGACCTGTCGCTGTCCGAACGCGGCGACTGGTGGGGTCTCGTGACGTCGATCCTGGTGCCGCCGTTCTGGGTCGGCGACGACCCCGACAGCGTGCGCGCGGCGGTGCGCGCCGTCGTCGAACGGCGCCTGCTGGTCTCGCTCGCCGGCGACCTCAAGAGCGAGTCGGCGCGCCAGGGGCTGCGCCGGGGCAGCGTCGCGAGCCTGTCGCTGGCCGCTGGCCCCGCTGGCCCGGAACTCGTCGTCGAGGCCGCGGAGAGCCTCAGCGTCGTGCGGCTGCGCGCCGCGGCCGGGCCGGACGACGCGATCGCCGCGGCCTTCGCGTCGTCGCTGCTCGGCTCGATGCAGCGCGACGGCGAGAGGTTCCGCTACCGCGCGGCGCTGCCCGCGGCCGTGCTCGGCCAGGACCTGCAGGTGCTGGTCGGCACGATCCGCGGCGGCGTCGCTTCGGGCACGTTCGCACCGGGAGGCCGGCGGTGAAGCTGCCGGCCGGGCGTGCGGTGGGAGTGGCGTCGCACACCGGCAGCGTGCGCGTGCACAACGAGGACGACTACCTGCTCGGCGCCCTGCTGCCGGGGCCGCCGGGGCTGCTGCTGTGCGCGATCGCCGACGGCATGGGCGGCGCCGTGGGTGGCGCAGAGGCGAGCCGGTTGGCGCTGCGCGCGCTCGGCGCGCGAGTGCTCGACGGGGCGGACCCCGCCCCGGTCGAGCAGCGGCTGCGCGCGGGGTTCCAGCTCGCGGCGGCGCGCATCGCCGAACAGGCCGCGTCGGTGCCGGCACTGCGCGACATGGGCACCACGTTGACGGCGCTGTGCCTGCAGGCCGGGAGCGCCAGCGCCGGCCACGTCGGCGACACGCGGCTCTACCGTCTGCGCGGCGGCGAGTGCGTGCAGCTGACCACCGACCATGCGGTGCGCGAGCCGGACAACCTGCTGCTGCGTTGCCTCGGCGGCGGCCAGGCGCAGGTCGAGCCGGACTGCTTCTCCGTCGACCTGCGCGCGGGCGACCGCTTCGTGCTGGTCTCCGACGGGGTCTGGAGCGCCGTGCCGGCCGCCGGGTTCGCGGCGCTCGCGGCGCGCGGGGAGCCACAGGCCGCGGCCGAGGCGCTGGTCGCCGCGGCGCTGCGCGCGGGCGGTCCCGACAACGCGACGGCCGTGGTCGTCGACGTGCGTGGACCGGACGGCGGCGCGCCCGTCGACGCGCCGTTGCCGCGCGAGGAGCGGCCGGCGCGGGCTCCGGCGTGGCCGAAACCGCTGTCCCTGCGCGCGCCGCGCTGGCCGTGGCTGCTGCTGGTCGTGGCGGCGGCGTTCGTGGGGCTGACGGTGCTGCGCGCCTGGTTCGACGTCGACGCGCTCGCCTGGCTGCTGCGGCGGCGGTGATCGGCGGGCTGCCGGGTTGCCCCGGCGGGCTCCGCGGGCCACGATGCTGCGGCCCCTCACGATCGCCGATGCCCAAGAAGTTGCAGCGCAGGATCCCCGTCCCGAAGCAGGCCGGCTCGCCGGCGCCGGCCGGTGCGGCGGGGCAACCGGGCGGCGGCGCAGCGGACGGCCGCCGCTCGCTGTTCGCCGCGCGCCGCGTCGCGCCGCGCGTGCTCGCGGAGTTCACGAGCCAGCTCGCGGTGCTGCTGAACGCCGGCATCCCGATCAGCAAGAGCCTGCGCATCCTCGAGGGGCAGCTCGCGCCGGGCCCGATGAAGCGCATCGCCGGGAACCTGCTCGAGGACGTCGAGGGCGGCACGTCGCTGTCCGAGGCGATGCAGAAGCACGGGGCGACGTTCGACGCGCTCTACACGAACATGGTGCGCGCCGGCGAGGCGGGCGGCGTGCAGGAGGAGATCCTGAACCGCCTCAGCACCTTCCTGCAACAGAGCGAGTCGATCAAGTCGCGCATCAAGGGGGCGCTGGCCTACCCGATCGCGATCCTGACGGTGGCCTGGTGCTGCTGCTCGTGTTCGCGTTCGTGATCCCGAAGTTCAAGTCGGTGTTCGAGAGCATGGGCAAGAAGGACATCATGCACTGGACCACCGAGACGGTGATCGGGATCGGCGAGCACATGCAGGTCTGGTGGTGGACCTACCTGCTCGGCGCCGTGCTCGCGGTCGCGCTGCACCGGCTGCTGCTCGCCAGGGCCGCGGGCTACCGCAGCGTCATGCACCGGCTGGCGCTGCACCTGCCGCTGTTCGGCCCGCTGGTGCACAAGGGCCTCGTCGCGCGGTTCGCGCGCACGTTCGGCACGCTGATCCAGAGCGGCGTGCCGCACCTGGAGGCGCTCGACATCCTCGGCGCGTCGACGCGCAACGTGCACATGCAGCGCGCGATCGCCGACGTGCAGGGCTCGATCCGCGAGGGTGCCGGCTTCGCGGTGCCGATGGGGGAGAGCGGCATGTTCGACGACATCGTCGTCAACATGGTCGACGTCGGCGAGCAGACCGGCGAACTCGACCGCATGCTCGGCAAGGTGGCGGACCGCTACGAGACCGAGGTCGACCGCACCGTCGACACGACCTTCAAGATCATCGAGCCGGTGCTGCTCGTCGTGATGGCCGTGGTGGTCGGCTTCATCGTGTTCGCGCTGTTCATGCCGCTGTTGACGATGATGCAGACCATGCGGAAGTGAGACCGTGCCGCTCGCCTGGCGCATCCTGCTGCTGGCGCTGCTGCTCAACGTCGTCACGATGGGCGTCGTGCAGTTCGTGGTGCACCACAGCCAGCAGCGCTGGTTCCGCGAGCAGCGCGACGTGCTGTCGCGGTCGGTCGCCGACTCGATCGCCGAACTCGAGCGCATCTACGCGCCGGAGCGGCTCGCCGACGCGCGGCAGGTGCGCGACCTGATCCTGTCGCCCACCGTGCACGAACTCTACGACGACGTCGTGGTCACGAGCGGCCGGCCGGGCTTCGAGGCGCCGATCTACCTGAACCCGCGCGGCGCCGTGCACCGCGACCCGGACACGTTCCCGCGCGCGCAGATCCTCGAGGGCCTGGTGCGCGCGCGCGAGGTCGAGGGGCGGTTGCCCGTCGCCGGCGGCTACTGCCTCGCGATCCGCCGGGACGGCGAGATCGCCGGCTACCTGTGGTTCCTGCCCAAGCACCCGCCGGCGCTGCCGGCGGCGCTGCCGTTCTGGACGTCGGTCGCCGGCGTCGCCGCGGCGACCGTGCTGTTCGGGCTCCTGCTGTTCGTGGCGATCCGGCGCACGATCGGCGTGCCGCTGCGCACGCTGCGCGGCGCCGCGGCCGCGGTCGCCGGCGGCGCCTACGCCGCGCGCGTGCCGGAGCACCTGGCGGGCGGCGAACTCGCGCCGGTGGTCGCCGCCTTCAACCACATGGCGGCGCAGGTCGAGAGCCACACCGCCACGCTCGAGCGGGCGGTGCGCGAGGCGGTCGAGCAGGCCGAGCAGAAGGAGCGCGCGCTGGTGCTGAGCTCGCGGCTCGCGAGCATCGGCACGCTCGCGGCGGGCGTCGCGCACGAGATCAACAACCCGATCGGCGGCATGCAGAACGCGGTGCACCGGCTGCTGCAGACGCCGGACCTGCCCGAGCGCCAGCGGACCTACCTGCTGCTGGTGCAGGACGGCCTGCAGCGCATCGCCGCGACGGCGCGCCGGCTGCTCGACTTCTCGCCGCGCCAGGCCAGCACCGGGCTGTTCGCGGTCGGCGCGGCGATCGAGCGCGCGCGCGCGCTGGTCGAGCACCGCGCGCAGAAGCTGCAGGTCGAACTCGCCGTCGCCGTCGACCCGGGCCTGCCGCAGGTGCGCGGCGACGCGCACGAGATCCAGCAGGTGCTGCTGAACCTGCTGCTGAACTCGCTCGACGCGCTGGAGCAGCAGCGCCGCCGCGGGCGCGTGCAGGTGCGCGCGACCGGCGAGGGCGGCAAGGTCGTCGTGCGGGTCGACGACGACGGGCCGGGCATGGACCCGGCCGACCTCGGCCGCGTGTTCGACCCCTTCTTCAGCAAGAAGGACCGGCCCGACGCGAGCGGGCTCGGCATGTTCATCAGCTACTCGATCGTGCAGAACCACGGCGGCGAGATCACCGTCGACTCGCGGCCCGGCGAGGGGTTCCACGTGCGCGTGGTGCTGCCCGGGGCCGGCTGACCGCGGCCCCGGCACTTCAGGTCGCCTGCTGCTGCAGTTCGGTCTCGCTGCCGGAGAACAGCCAGACCTGGTTCTTGCCGCGCCGTTTGGCCTCGTGCAGCGCGCGGTTCGCGTTGCGGCGCAGCTGGTCGACGTTGCTGGCCGAGCGGCCGTCGTAGCTGTCGACGCCGATCGACACGGTCACCTGCTTCTGGTAGCCGGCGCTCTGCACGAGCATGCCGGAGATGCGCTGGCGGATGCGCAGCGCCGTCTGCACGGCCTCCGCCGGGGTCGTCTGCGGCAGCAGCACGCAGAACTCGTCGCCGCCGAACCGCGCCGCGAAGTCGGTCTCGCGCACGTTGCCCTTCAGCGCGTCGGCGACGCGCCGCAGCACCTCGTCGCCGAACGCGTACTCGGTCGAGTCGTTGACGGACTTGAAGTTGTCGACGTCGATCAGCAGCAGCGACAGCGGGTTCTGGTGGCGTTGCGCGCGCTTCCACTCCAGCGCGAGCACGCGTTTGCAGTGCAGTTCGCTGAGCAGCCCGGTCTTGAAGTCGATGCTCACCTGGCTCTCGAGCTGGCGCGTGCGCGAGTGCAGTTCGCGGAAGACGCGCCGGATCTGCAGCGCGTTCTCGATGCGCTGGGCGCACTCGGCCGGCGAGACCGGCTTCAGCACGAACGACTGGAACGGCACGCGCAGCTGCCGCGCGTCGGCCAGCGCCCGCAGGTCGTCGACGAGCAGGATCACGGGCACCGGATCCTCGTCGCACTGCAGCCCCTCGAGCAGGGCGAGTTCGACGCCGCCGGCGCACAGCACGAGGGGGTTCAACACGACCGCATCGGGGCGCGACTGCTCGAGCATGCGGTGGCTCTGCGCGAGCGAGTCGCCGACCTGGACCCGGTAGCCGCTGTGGGCCAGCGCGCCGCACAGGTCCGCGAGATCGTCGCGGTTGTGGTTCATCACCAGCACGACGGACGCCGGCGGCGTGTGGTCGGGCTGGGCGCCGGCCGCGCCGTGTCCCGGCCGGTCGATTGGATTCGCGGCAGAAGGGGCGGGGCGCTGCGAACTCTCCACGGGGTGATCGAGCGGCAAGGGTGCAGGAACTGCGGATGAAACCACCGCGCGGCGGGTCCGCAGGCCGGCCGTCGGGGGGACGCGCAAAGTTGCACGGGGAATGGTAGCGGGGCGCGCCGCAACCGGAAGGGCCTCGACGCCACGGCGGCGCGGGATGCGCCTTGACGGGCCGCAGGCCGTCCCTAGAATCCTTCGCCCCAACTTCCCCCGCCCGCTTCCAGCCGCAGGCAAGGAGCCACCGCACGTGCCGCTAGTCACCGCCCAGGAACTGATCGACGCCGGCGTCCACTATGGCCATCAGGCCAGCCGGTGGAACCCCAGGATGAAGCCGTTCATCCACGGCAAACGGCACAAGATCCACGTCATCAACCTCGAGGAGACGATCAAGGGACTCTACCGCGCGACGCACTTCCTGCGGCACCTCGCGGCGACCGGCGCGCAGATCATGTTCCTCGGCACGAAGAAGCAGATCCGGCCGGTGGTCGAGGCCGAGGCGAAGAAGTGCGGCATGCCGCCCGTCACCGAGCGCTGGATCGGCGGCACGCTGACGAACTTCGCGACCGTGCGGGAGCGCCTCGCGCGGCTGCTCGAACTCGAGCAGCTCGAGACCACCGGCGGCATCGAGAAGTACAAGAAGAAGGACCAGTCGACGATGCGCCGCGAGATGAAGCGCATCCGCCGCAACCTCGAGGGCGTGCGCGACCTGCACGGCTTGCCGGGCGCCTTGATCGTGGTCGACCCGCGCCGCGAGGACAACGCGATGCGCGAGGCCAAGCGCATGAACGTGCCGGTGATCTGCGTGCTGGACACCGACTGCGACCCGACGCTGGCCGACATCGTGATCCCCGCCAACGACGACGCGATGAGCTCCGTGCAGCTCGTGCTGGGCAAACTGTCCGAGTCGATCCAGGAGGGCCGCAAGCTGTGCGACGAGATGACGCTGCGCGACGCGCAGCGCACCGCGGCCGACGACGTGCGCAACCGCCAGGCCCCGGGCCGGCGCAGCACCGAGGGTCGCGAGGGCGGCGGCGGCGGCGGCCGCGGCGGCCGCGACGGCGGCGGTCGCCGTGGCCCGGGTGGTCCGGGTCGCCGCGGCGGCCCCGGCGGCGGTCGCTACGGCGCGACCGGGCATGCCGAGTCGGTCTCGATCGGTTCGGACCGCGCCGAGGCCGAGGCTCCCGAGGCTCCCGCGGCCCCCGCGGCCCCCGAGGCGCCGGCGGCTCCGGCCCAGTAGCTGCGCGCCCCGTCCGCAGCGAACGTCCTGCTCCGCGCTCCCCGAGCCACTCCCCGAGGAACTCCCATGACCGAGATCGATGCCAAGACCGTGATGCGCCTGCGCGAGATGACCGGCGCGCCGATGATGGACTGCAAGGCGGCCCTCAAGGAGGTCGCCGGCGACATGGACAAGGCCAAGGAGGTCCTGCGCAAGAAGGGCAAGCAGATCGCCGACAAGGCTGCGAGCCGCGAGGTCAAGGAAGGCAAGCTGTTCAGCTACGTGCACTTCAACGGCAGGATCGCGGTGCTCGTCGAGATCGTCTGCGAGACCGACTTCGTCGCGAAGAACGAGGAGTTCAACGCGTTCGGCAAGGGCGTGTGCTTCACGGTCGCCGCGAGCAGCCCGCCGGTGCAGTTCCTCGGCCGCCAGCAGGTCGACCCCGCGCTGGTCGAGAAGGAGCGCGAGATCGTGCAGGCCCAGACGCTGCAGACGATGAAGGGCAAACCGCAGACCGTGATCGACAAGGCGATCGAAGGGCGCATGGAGAAGTACTTCGCCGAGAAGTGCCTGATGGAGACGGCCTACGTCGATCCGACCGGCCACGGCGAGGCGCGCAGCGTCGAGCAGAAGCGCACCGAGCTCGTCGGCAAGATCGGCGAGAACATCCAGGTCCGCCGCTTCGTGCGCTGGGAGCTCGGCAGCTAGGCCGGTACCTCCGGGCCGGGCCCGCCGCCCGCCCGACGCTCGCGTCGCGGGCCCGTCCGGGTAGGCTACGCCCGCGCCATCGCCCGCCCGACCCCGAGCCCACCATGCCCACAGCGCCCGCCGCGAAGCACGTCCACAAGCACATCAAGCGCATCCTGCTGAAGATCAGCGGCGAGAGCCTCGGCGAGGACGGCTGCGGCGTCGCGCCGGCCGTCGTCGCGGCGGTCGCCGCGCAGATCGCCGGCGTGCACCGGCTCGGCGTCGAGGTCGCGGTCGTCGTCGGCGGCGGCAATCTGCTGCGCGGCGCCGAGTTCGCGAAGCGGGGCACCAACCGCGCCACCGCCGACCACATGGGCATGCTGGCGACCGCGATCAACGCGCTCGCGCTGCAGGACGCGCTCGAACGGGCCGGCGTCGAGACGCGCGCCGCCTGCGCGGTCGAGATGAAGACGATGATGGAGCCCTACATCCGGCGCCGCGCGATCCGGCACCTCGAGAAGGGCCGCATCGTGATCCTGGCCGGCGGCACCGGCAACCCGTACTTCACGACCGACACGGCCGCCGCGCTGCGCGCGACGGAACTCGGCGTCGACGCGATCTTCAAGGCGACCAAGGTCGACGGCGTCTACACGGCCGATCCGCAGCAGGACCCGGCGGCGAAACGGTTCGCCACGCTGTCGTTCCAGGAGGCGCTCGCGCGCGACCTGCGCGTGATGGACCGCACGGCGTTCACGCTGTGCATGGAGAACCGCATGCCGATCATGGTGTTCGACATGTTCGTCGAGGGGAACATGGAGCGCGCGGTGCGCGGCGAGGACATCGGCACCTGGGTCGGGTGACCCGTTCTCGCCGCGACCGGCCGGACCGCGTGGCCCGCCCGCACGGGCCGTTCCTGGGTGCCCCGGCCCCGCGGGCGCGCTAGAGTTGCGCCCCGTCGCCCCGCCGCACGCGCGGGGCCTCGATCGCCGAAGCCATGGACCCACATTCCGCCATCCTCACCGACCTGAAGCAGAAGACCGACAAGACGCTGAAGCACGTCAAGGATCAACTCGGCAGCATCCGCACCGGCAGGGCCTCGCCGACGCTCGTCGACACCATCCGGGTCGACTACTACGGCACCTCGACCCCGCTCGCGCAGATCGCCCACGTCTCGGTGCCCGAGCCGCGGCAGTTGCTGATCAAGCCGTTCGACGGATCCCCGCAGGTCGTCAAGGACATCGAGAAGGCGATCCAGAAGTCGGATCTGGGCCTGAATCCGCAGTCCGACGGCAAGGTGATCCGGCTGATCATGCCGCCGCTGTCGGGCGAACAGCGCCAGAAGCTCGTGCACAAGGTCAAGGACCTCGTCGAGCAGAACCGCGTGGCGATGCGCAACCTGCGCCGCGACGCCAACAAGCAGGCCGACCAGTTGAAGAAGGACGGCAAGCTGACCGAGGACCAGTGCAAGAAGGCCCACGACGCCGTCGACAAGGACCTGAAGGGCGTCGAGCAGCGGCTGGACGAGATGCTGCGCGCGAAGACCAAGGAGATCCTCGAGGAGTGAGCGGGGGCCTCGCCCGGCCTGCCCGGCGGCGGGGCGGCCGGAAGGCCGGCGTGCCCCTTGCGTACGGGCGCGCGAAGCGGTTCGATCCTTGCCCCTTTGCCCCCCGGGGGCGTAGCTCAGCCGGTAGAGCAGCGGCCTTTTAAGCCGTAGGTCGCAGGTTCGAGCCCTGCCGCCCTCACCACGCCATCGCCGGCATCGGCCCGCTCCTCCTCTGATGATCGACCCCGAGTTCCTGCGCATGCTCGTCTGCCCCAGCTCGCGGCAACCCCTGCGCGAGGCGACGGCTGCGGAACTCGAGGCCGTGAACCGCGCGATCGCCGCGGGCGGCGTGCGGAACCGCGGCGGCACCACGGTGACCGCGCCGCTGTCGGCCGGGCTCGTGCCCGCGGGTGGGGGCACCGTCTACCCGATCCAGGACGGCATCCCGATCCTGCTGTCCGCCGAGGCCGTGCCTCTGCCCGGCGGGGCCGGTCCGGGGCCGGCGAAGGGGACCTGAACCACCGTACGCCGCAACGCGGCGTCTCACCAACCGACGAAACACACCTTCGACGCCGCTGCGGCGTTTCCCTGGGAGCCCGGACGCCGAGCTCCGGAGAATCCCCGCCGCCCCCGCCGCGGCCTCCGATCCGCCGAACGATATCCTCCGCATACCCAAGTCATGGCGCAGCACTCCGACCAACCGCCCGTCCCGCCGGCCCCGGCCCACGCGCACTTCGACGAGAAGTCGGGCATCTACGGGTTCTTCCGCCGCCACCAGAAGAAGATCCTCTACACCGTCGTGCTGTTCACGCTGCTGACGTTCTCGGTCGGTGGGCCGATGCTGCAGGCGGTGAGCAACCTGTTCAAGGTGGAGCGGCCGATGCCGACGATCGAAGTCGGCGGCCGGCGCGTCCCGATGACGGAGGAAGACGGCGACTACGGTCAGGCGATCGCGCGCTTCTACGGGGCGCTCTACACGGTGCTGCCCGGCATCGACGCGGGCGAGGGCGGGCACAACGAGCTGGGCACCGTGCTCGCGCTGCTGCGCCGCGCCGCGATCGAGCTGGGCCTCGACGTGTCGATGACGGAGGTCGACCGCGCGCTGGCGGCGCTGCGCGAGAAGAGCAAGCTGGCCTCGGACGCGCAGCTCGCGAGCCAGCGCAACTTCCAGTCGCTCGCGCAGTACCGCGACCTGATGAAGGAGGCGATGCGCATCGGCCAGCTCGTGCGGCTGGAGACGCTGCTGCTCGACAACTCGGACGCGGCCGTGCTGCAGCAGGTGATCGCCGACAAGGAGAAGATCACGCTGCAGGTCGCGACGTTCGACGAGAAGGCGCTCGAGGAGGCGCTGACGAAGGCCGGTGGCCTGACCGACGACGGCCTCAAGAAGTGGCTCGACGGCAAGCCCGAGACCGACAAGCACCGCATCGGCGTGTTCGACACGAACCGCGTCGAACTGCAGATCGGCGCGGCGCTGCTCAGCGGCTTCGATGCCGCGCAGTGGCAGGACTCCGCGCTGAAGGACTGGAAGGCCGCCGACGACCAGCTGAAGAAGACCTACGAGCAGGAGAAGGAGACCCGGTTCAAGCTCGAGGACGGCAAGGGCTTCAAGCCGGCCGACGACGAGGCGGTCAAGGCCGAGGTGCTGAAGCTGCTGCAGCTCGACCAGGTCATGAACCACGTGCTCGGCCAGCTGCGCGAGAAGCTCAACGAGTCGATGCAGGACGTCAACAAGGAGATGCAGTCGGCGAACGAGGCCTGGGGCAACCGGCAGGCCGTCGTCAACACGGCGACCCAGGCCGTGGCGACTGCGAAGCAGAAGCTCGCCGAAAAGCCCGACGACCCGGCGCTGCAGGAAGCGCTGGCGCGCGCCGAGAGCGACCTGCACCAGGAGAAGGAAGCCCTGACCGCGCTCGAGAACAACCGCAAGGCCGCCGAGGAAGCCCTGAAGCAGAAGCGCGCGGCGTTCGACTTCGGCGCCGCGTTCACGGAGCTGACCAAGGACAAGCAAGGCTTCGTGCTGAAGGCGTTCGCGGGCAAGCGCAACGCCGAGGCGCTGAAGGACCTCGAGGCGGGCGACCTGGGGCTCGGCCAATGGCCGCTGTCGATCTACGCGACCTACCTGCAGAACCAGGGCGACCTCGGCAACATGCCGGGGCGAACCAGCAAGGCCGTGATCCTCTACCAGGTCAAGGACGTCGAGGTGCGGCCGCTGAAGCCCTGGGACCAGCTGAAGCCGCTGCTCGAGGGCGCCTACTACACCGAGAAGGCGAAGACCGAGGCCGAGGCGAAGAAGAAGACCATGGAGGAGGCGCTGCTGCGGCTCGCCAAGGCGAAGATCCCCGACAAGGTGGCCGAGCTCGAGGGCAAGCGCGCCGGGACGGTCGACGAGAAGCTCGCGAACTGGGTGAAGGACACCGAGGCGGACCTCGCGAAGGCCGAGAAGGTGCTCGCCGGCGAGGCGCAGGAGGGCACGCAGGCCCACGCGGCGTGGACCAGGCGCCGCGACATGCTGAAGGAGCAGTTGGCCAAGAAGGACGAGAGGCGCAAGACGATCGACGAGGAGGTCGGCAAGCAGATCGAGCACGACGTCGGCGAGGCGGCCAAGGGCAGACACGCCGAGGTGCTCGCCGAGGCGGCCGCCGCGGCCGGGTTCACCGTCGCCGAGTTCGGGCCGCATCCGAGAGAACTGTCGATGAAGCCGCGCTTCGACCAGGCCTACGACCACACGGTCGTGTTCCTGTTCCAGAACCACGCGCAGATGAAGGCCGGCGAGTCGACCGGCGTGGTGCAGGACGTGACCAACCGCCGCTGGCACGTCGCGTGCTGCACGAAGGTCGAGCCGCTGACGGTGGCAGACGTCGACCGGCGCGAGTTCGAACTGCTGCGCAAGGGCTACGGCTTCTCCAGCTACGCCCGGCTGCGCGCCCAGATGGCGTTCGGGCAGGCCTGGACGCGCGAGGCGCTCGAGAAGCGCTACGCCTACAAGCCGGCACTCGGCGAGCAGCGGGTCGACGAGCCGAAGAAGGAAGGCGGCAAGTAGGCCGGCCGGCGGGATCCGGCAGTCCCGGCGAACCACGCTCGCCCGGCCCGCTCAGCCGTGGTCGCGCCGCGCGAGCGCCAGCACCGAGTGCCCGCACGGGAACGAGCACCAGCGCAGCGGCCAGCGTTCGCTCGACATCGCCGCGGTGAACAGCCGGTTCAGCCACGCCGGCAGCTTCACGCTCATGTTGTTGTAGCCGGCCGGCAGCCGGCCGAGCCGGTCCAGGACCTTCTGCCACAGCACCGACGGCACGATCAGCGGCAGCAGCAGCGAGTTGAAGTAGCTCGTCTTGGTCGGCACGAAGCCGGCGTGCCGCAGCAATCGCCGCATGCGGCGCGCGGTGTAGCGCCGGCAGTGGTGCGCGGTCCTGTCGTTCTGCGACCAGAGCCACTGGTAGGCCGGCACCGACACGAACACGGAGCCGCCGGGGCGCAGCACGCGGCGGACCTCGCGCAGCGCCTGCTCGTCGTCGGGGATGTGCTCGATCGTGTCGAACAGGCAGACGAGGTCGAACGTGCCGTCCTGGAACGGCAGTTCGTAGCCGGAGCCGCACAGCACGCGCGCGAAGCCGCGCCCGCGGCAGTGGGCGACGTACTCGTGGTCGATGTCGAGCCCGGCGACCTCGCCGTAACGCTGCAGCGGGCCCAGCATGCCGCCGGCCCCGCAGCCGATCTCGAGCACGCGCCGGCCGGGTCCGGGCGGCGGCAGCAGGCGGTCGAGCACGTCGAAGAAGATGCGGCGCCGGCTCACGAACCAGAAGTGCGTGTGCTCGAGCTTCGCGAAGGTCTCGTAGGCGACGCGGTCCATCGCCTCACTTCGGCGCGGCGGCGACGATCATCTCGTCGCGCGGATTCACGTAGAGATGGCAGCCGCGCAGCAGGCCCAGCGGCTTCGCCAGCAGCCCCGGGATCCGCCCGAGCCGGCCCGCGCGCTCGGCGAGGAAGCCGAACGACACGTACTTGCCCGCGTAGGCCGCGCCGATCTCGAGCGCGCGGAAACCGCAGTCGTCGAGCAGCCGGCGGATCGTCGCCGGCGTGAAGTGGTAGAGGTGTTCGTGGTGTTTGTAGTGGTGCCAGCGCCTGCCGAGCAGCCGCGCCCAGCGCGAGGCCACGTTCTGCGTCTCGAGCAGCAGGTGGCCCGTGGGCTTCAGGAGCCGGCGGATCGTGCGCAGCACCGCCTGCGGGTCGGGCACGTGCTCGATGACGTCCCACAGCGTGACCAGGTCGAACGACTGCGGCCCGTAGCCCTTCTGCGCCACGGCCTCGTCGAGCGTGCCGACGTGGATGCGCGCGCTGCCGAGCGCCTCGTTGGCCTCGCGCGCGATCGCCGGCGACACTTCGACGCCGTGCACGTCGTGGCCCGCCTCGCGCAGCACGCGCAGGAAGTAGCCCGCCGCGCAGCCGACGTCGAGCACACGCGCCTGCGCCGGCAGCCAGCGGCGCACGAGGGCCATGCGCTTTCGGTAGGTCTTCAGGTAGAGCGCCGCCTCGCGCGCGTAGTCGGAGTAGCCGCGCAGTTTCGGGTTGTCGCTCTTCCAGTAGCCCTCGTCGTAGATGTCGAGCAGCGCCTTGCCGCACAGGCGCGGGGTCACGTAGACGAGGCCGCAGTCGTCGCAGGTCACGACCTCGAACGGCCCGTCGCGGAACTTCACCGTGCGGCGCGCGCCGCCGCACAGCTGGCAACTCGGGATCGCGACGGCGTCGGCGAGCACGCCCGAGGACGGCATGGGCAGCTGCCCCTTCGGCGGGGTCTGCATCAGCCGGGCTCCTGCTGCGTGCGCATCGTTTCGGTTCGTGCGGGGGGCGGAGCAGTCTATCGTCCGCCGACGCGGTCCGCCGGATCCCGTTTCGGGACCGGCGCGCTGCGCTCGAGGAAACGCTTGCGGCAGATCGTCCTGAACATCTTCCAGGCCGTGCGCGCCTGGCGACCGAAGGTGTCGGAGTGTTTGGACTCGCCGCCGATGCGGCTGCTGTAGGTCACCGGGATCTCGATGACCCGGCAGCGCTCCTGCAGCGCGGCGCACATCATCTCGGGCGAGAACGCGGGGCCGGTCTGCGACAGCCGGTGCCGGATGCGCGCGAAGGTCGCGCGGTGCAGCGCCCGGTAGGTGCAGCCGACGTCGGTGAAGCGAGGTTCGTGGGGGCGCAGCCACAGGAGCTGCAGGAACTTCGCCATGAACACGTTGCCCCAGCGCAGGAACGACCGCATGTTCGCGCCCTGCTCGAGCATCTGCCGGGTCGTGCGCGTGCCCATCACCATGTCGGCGTCGTCGAGGTAGACGAGCAGCTTCTCGACGTCGCGCGCGCGGAAGCTGCCGTCGGCCTCGACGAGCACGAGGATGTCGCCCGTCGCCGCGGTCATGCCCGCCAGCAGTGCCGCGCCGTAGCCGGCCTTGCTCTCGGCGACCACGCGCGCGCCGGCCGCGGCGGCCAGCTCGGCCGTGCGGTCCTTGCAGTTGTTGTCGACGACGACGATCTCGTCGAGGTGGGGTTCCTGCCGGAACTCCTCGACGACCTTCTGGATCGTCGCCTCCTCGTTGTAGGCCGGGACGACCAGCGAGACGGACCGGGTGCGGAACATGGACGCGCCGAAGGATAGCGCGCGGCCGCGGGCTGGCCACGGCGATGCCCGCGCGTCGTGCCCCCGGGCGGGGCCCTGAACTGCCGGCCGGACAATCCGTTTGTCGCGTCATCCGGCCGGATCTAACCTCAACCATCGCCATGAAGCGCACGCTCCGCTGCCTGCTCGGGCTCCTGGCCCTCCTGCCCGCCCACCTGCCCGCCCAGCAAGGCGCTGCACCCGCGCGCAAGCAGGGCACGATCTACAAGGAAGAGGTCGACTCGCTGATCCGCGTCGTGCGCGAGACCGCCCGCAGCCGCGAACTGCCGGCCCTCGGCGGCGACTCGGTGCTGGCGACCGCGAAGATCCTCACGGCGATGGGCCATTGCCACCGCTTCTACGACCTCAACGCCGGACCCGTCGTGCGCCCGTCGCTGCAGTTCCTGATCAGGCACCGCAAGGCCGACGGCAGCTTCGGCGACGTCGCCGCGACCGCGTGGACGGTCGACGCGCTGCTCGCCTACGACCCCGAGGGCTACCGCGAGGAGGTCGAGCTGGCGCGCCGCTGGCTCGCCGCGCGGGGCGGCGAGCTCCCGGGCCTGCAGCCGGAGGTCTCCAAGGTGCTCGCCCAGGTGCGGGCCGACGTGTTCCCGCAGCACCTCGGCGCCGCGGCGCAGCTCGTGCCCGGCTGGCTCGCCGCGCCGGACACCCTGCCGCGCGAACAGGCGGCCGACGCGCTCGTGCAGCTCGTCGCGTGCCAGGTCGCGAACCGCCTGCTCGACAAGGCCGGCCAGCAGCAGCCCGAGGCCAGCGCGGTGTTCACGCCGGCGCAACAGCAGGGCTTCGCGTTCCTGCTGGCGCAGCAGCAGGACGGCGTCTTCTCGGTGACCGTGGCGCCGGGCAAGTCGTTCCCCGACCCCGGCTTCACGGCGCTCGGACTGCTGGCGCTGCAGACCAAACCGAAGGCCTCGCGTTCGGCCGAGGAGCAGGCGACCCTCGAGAAGGGCCTGCGCTGGCTGCTCGACCAGCAGGAGCCCGACGGCACGATCGGCAAGCAGGTGCCCAACTACACGACCTGCGCGGCCGTCGCCGCGCTCGCGCGCTGGGGCGACCCGACCGCGCGGCCCGCGCTCGAGAAGGCGCAGAAGGCGATCCTCGGCTTCCAGAACATCGAGCAGTCCGGCTACGACCGCCGCGATCCCGACTACGGCTCGATCGGCTACGGCAACAGCCAGCGCGGCGACCTCAGCAACCTGCACTTCTCGCTCGAGGCGCTGCGCACGACCGGCCTGCCGGCCGACCACGAGGCGTTCCAGAAGGCGCTCGTGTTCCTGCAGCGCACGCAGAACCTGAAGGCGACGAACGACTTCTCCGGCAAGGTCAAGGACCCCGATCGCCAGGGCCAGGTGATCGACGTGACCCCGGGCGACGACGGCGGCGCCAGCTACTACCCCGGCAACTCGAACGCGGGCTACCTCGTGCAGCCCGACGGCAGGTCGGTGCCGCGCAGCTACGGCTCGATGACCTACTCGCTGCTGAAGTCCTACACGCTCGCGGGCCTGCCGGCCGGCGACCAGCGCGTGTTGGCCGCGGTGAAGTGGATCCAGCAGAACTGGGACCTCGCGACGAACCCGGGCGCCGATCCGGCCCTCGGTGAGAAGGTCAAGTACCAGGGACTGTTCTACTACTACATGGTGCTCGCGCAGGCGCTCGACCTCGCGGGCCTGCAGCAGGTCTCGGTGCCCGGCCCGAAGGACGAGAAGGGCCAGCCGACGACGGTCCAGGTCGATTGGCGCAAGGCGCTGCGCGCGCAACTCGAGGGCATGCAGCGGCCCGACGGCAGCTGGCTGAACGGCGAGAACGGCCGCTGGTACGAGAACCTGCCGCTGCTCTGCACGTGCTACGCGATGGTCGCGCTGGAGCTCTGCCGGTGAACCCGCCGGCCGGCCTGCCGGCGCTGCCGGCGTGGTTCCGCTTCCACCAGGGCGAGGCGGTGCACCTCGGCGGCTTCGCGCCCGACGGGCCGCGTTGGTTCGACCTGGGCCCGCTCGACGTGATGGCGCTGCTCGCGCAGGGGCAGCTGCGCCTGCCGGACCTGCACGCGCGCATGGCGCGCGCGCGGTCGATGAACGCGCCGCAGCGCTTCGCGGTGCCGGTGCCGCGGCCCGGCAAGATCCTCTGCCTCGCCAAGAACTTCGTCGCGCACGCGCGCGAACTCGGCGGCGAGGCGCCGCCTGAGCCGATCTTCTTCGCCAAGCTGCCCGACACCCTGCTGCCGCACGAGGCACCGGTGGTGATCCCGCACTGGCTCGACTCGCGCGTCGACCACGAGGCGGAACTCGGCCTCGTGCTCGGCTTCGCCGATCCGCACGGTCGCGGCGCGAAGTACGTCGATCCGGCGGCGGCGCCGGCGCTCGTCGCGGGCTGCACGGTGATCAACGACGTGACGGCGCGCGCGCTGCAGGGCAAGGACCGCGAGCAGAAGTTCCCGTGGCTGCGCAGCAAGTCGCTCGACACGTTCTGCCCGGTCGGGCCGTTCGTGGTGCCGGCCGACGCCCTCGACGCGGGCGACCTGCGCGTCACGATGCGCGTGAACGGCGCCGTGCGGCAGGACGCGCGCACGCGCGAGATGGTGTTCGCGGTCGCGCAGGCGCTCGCGGCGATGGCGCGGTGCACGACGCTGCGGCCCGGCGATCTGATCGCGATGGGCACGCCCGAGGGGGTCGGCCCGGTGGTCGCCGGCGACGTCATGGAGGCCGAGGTCGAGAAGCTCGGTGTGCTGCGCAACCCGGTCGTGCGCGAGGCGCCGCCGCGGTGAACCCGGGCAGCGCGGAGCGGGGGTGGTGGTGGGTCGCGCTGCTGCTCGTGGGCTTCGTGGTCGCGCTCGCGCTGCGCACGGCGGTGCCGTCCGAGGACGGCGTGTCCTACCTGTGGATGGCGCAGCGGTTCGCCGCGGGGGACTTCGGCGCGGGGCTCGGCGCGGTGTTCCCGCCGGGGTTCCCGCTGCTGTGCGCGCCGCTCGTCTGGCTCGGCCTCGACGTGGAACGCGCTGCCCTGGCCGTCAACGCCCTGAGCCTCGCGCTGGCACTGTGGCCGTTGCAGCGTGCTGCGCAGGCGACCGCGCCGGGTGCGGGCTGGCCCGCGGTGTTGGCGTTCGCGGCGATCCCGCTGTTGCCGCGGCTCGCGGCGGAAGCCTACAGCGAGCCGCCGTTCCTGCTGGCGATGGCGTGGGGCACGTGGCTGGGCGTGCGTGGCCGGTGGCTCGGGCTCGGCTTGGCGGCGGGGCTCGCCTTCTGGATCCGGCCCGAAGGACTCTTGCTGCCGCTCGCGTTCCTGCTCGCCGACCCGGCCCGCGCGTGGCGCGCGCTGCTGCCCGCGGGCCTCGGCGTCCTCGCGCTCGCGGTGTTGCGCGGCTGTGCTGGGGCCGGCTTCGACCCGCTGCCGCTGCTCGCCTTCCACGAACTGCGCGACGACCTGCCCGGGCGCGGCGACGTGCTCGCGAACCTGCTCGCGGTGCCGGGCGGTTGGCTCGAGGCGTTCGGGCTCGTGGGGCTGCTGCCGCTGCTATGGCTCGCGGCGCCGGCGCGGCGGGCGCTGTCGCGGCCGCACGGTCCGCGGTGGCTCGCTGCCGCAGGCTGGGCCGTGCTGCTGCAGGTCGCCGTCGTCTGCACGTTCGTCGTGCGGCGGCGCTTCTTCGTCTCGGCCGCGGTGGGGGTCGCGCTGCTCGGCGGCGCGGCCCTCGCGGCGTGGCCCGCGCGCTGGCGGCGGCTCGTGCTCGGCCTCGCGCTCGTGTTCGGCGGCGTCGTCGGCTACCGGGGCACGATCGATCCCGACCGGGCGGTGGAACGCGAACTCGGCGGGTTCCTGCGGCAGCAGCTGCGGCCCGGGGAGACGGTCGCGGGCGATCTGCCGCGCGTGATCTGGTTCGCCGGCCTGCCGCCGCCGCCGCCGCGGCACTTCGATGCCGACCAACTCGCGGCGCTGGCGGCGGCGCCGGCGGTGCGGTTCGTGGTGATCGCCGCGGGAAGCCGCCGCGAGTCGTCGCGCGAGGTGCTGCCGTTGCTGGTCGGCTCGTTCGCGCCGGCCGAACTTCCGGAGTCACTGGCGGCCCGCTGCGCGGAGCGCGGTCTCGTGGTGCTCGCGCGCCGCTGAATGCGACAGGGCTTCGGTCGCGGGGATTCCGCCGGAGGTCGAACGGATGGACCCGAGCGACCGCAAGTTCGTCGCGTTTGCGCTGGCTGGCGGGGCTGGCGGGGCTGGCGCGGACGGGTGCCGCGTGCCGAACGCGGTCGACACGGGCTGGTGGGTGATTGGAGAGTGGCTGGGTGGGACCGGGGTCGGCTCTGCTCGGCTGCTCTTGCCGGTTCCGTTGGCAAGCCGCCCCGAGTTCGAGGCTGACCTGGCCTCCTTCGTCGAAGCGCCGGCTCTCGGGGCGCCAGGCATGTGGTAAGCTCGCTGTCCACGGTGCCGAAGCAGTTGTCCGCGCCTCGTGCGGCGGCTGGGCATCATCCCCGTGGACGCCGAACAAGGCAGCGAATGGCAAGGGCAGCGGTGTATCTCGAGACCAGCGTGATTGGCTACGCCACAGCGCGGCCGAGCCGAGACCTCGTGGTGGCTGGGCACCAGCAGGTCACGCGGGAGTGGTTTGCCTGTCGCGCGGGCGCGTACGATCTGTTCGTCTCGCAGCTCGTGGTCAGCGAGTCCGCCGGCGGCGACGAGGATGCGGCTCGGGAACGGTCGTCGTTCCTCCGCGACATCCCTCGACTCGGTACCACCGAGGCGGTAGGGGATCTGGCAGCCAGGTTGGTTGCCAGTGGAGTCGTGCCGCGAAAAGCCGCCGAAGACGCCCTTCACATCGCCGTCGCCGCGGTCCACGGTGTGGACTACCTGCTGACCTGGAACTGCAAGCACATCGCAAATGCACGAATGCGCCAGGCGATCGAACGTGTGTGCAGGGAGGCCGGCTACGAGCCGCCGGTCGTGTGCACGCCCGAGGAGTTGATGGAAGATGAATGAACGCGAGGATCCCATCGTGGCGCAGATCCGGCAACGGAGGGAGGCCCACGCGCAGTCCTTCGACTTCGACCTGAAGCGGATCATCGAGGACCTCCGGCAGAAGGAACACGAGTCGGGCGCGCAGGTCGTGCATCGACCGCCGCGGAAGGTCCAGGTGTTGCCCGAGCGGTCGTCGGCGTGACCTGCGGGGGCCGCTCTCGAGACCAGGGCTGAGGGTCGATTCTCGGTACGTCCGGTTTGCGACAGGAACCGTGGGCCGCGATACCGCAGCGACGAACCGCGCAGCTCGGTGGCTTGAAGGCGCGGCAGGGTGGGGGGCCCCCCGAGTCGTACGGCTGCGGACCGTGCCGCAGCAGCAAGGTCTCGAGCCAGGCCTGCACGGTCTGGCAGAGCACGGTGCGTGTGGCACTGCGGCGCGCGCGAGCGGCGAAGTTCCTCACGCTGCGGCTGTGCTCCGAAAGGCGCCGCGGGTGCACCGATCCGCGCGTGGTCTTCTTCGCCGGCCGACCTGCCGCCGCCGCAAGACCTCGCGGCGGCCGCCTGCCCCACCCACGACTCCGTGCGGTGCTCAGCGGGTGACCACGGCGACCGGCGCTGATGCCTGCCAATGGCGCAACGTCGGATCGAGGTCGAGGGCGACCGCGAACAGCGCCTGCCCGATCGGCACCCCGGTGGTGGCGAAGCTGTGTTCGCCCCCCGCGTCCAGAGTGCCGACGAAGGCCGGATGCCCGCTCGTGAACTGCGCCAGCAGATCGGCCAACGCCGGATCGAGGCCGAAGAACCAGCCGTGCGGAAACGCGCCCGGCAGCAGCGTCAGCGCGGTGAACGACAGGTCGCCCGGCACCCCGCGGCTCCGTTCGAGCCGCAGGTCGCCCGGTGCGGGGCCGGGCCGCAGCCGCAGCGCGAACGCCCCCGGCACGTCGGCCCAGGCCGCGTCGACCCGCGCGCCGCGCTGATTGGCATTGGTCGTGAAGTACTCGTGCGTGCCGATGCCGAACCCGCCCCGCGCGAACGCGGCGTCGTTGGTCTGCAGCAGCAGTTCTCCGTCGAGCCGGAATTGCAGCCCCGTGCCGACCGCGTCGAGCCGGAAGCGCCGCCACGCCGTGCCCGGCACCCAGCGCGGCATCGGCAGCAGATCGGTCAGTGCGCCGTTCTGGACGCGCAGGCAGCGCACGCGGCCGTCGTGGGAATCCCAGGTCAGGGCATAGCAGGCGCCGGCCTGCGACTGCGTGCCGTCGAAGGCGCCGTTCGCCTGGTCGCGCACGAAGATGCCGAGCCGTTCGAAACCGTCGGCGGCGAGCTGCGGGCGGTGTTCGCACAGCAGCTCGGCCTGCACCGCCACGTCGGCGACCAGCCCCGCGGCGAGCCGGATGCTGTCGGTGCCGCCGGACGGGTCCATCACGCGCAGCGCCGTCGCATCCCCGCTCGGCGGCGGCGGCGTGGTCGGCACGCTGGTCGGGGCGGCGAACTTCGGCATCCAGGCACGCTGCGGGCCGGCGGTCGGGAACGTGTCGGTGACCGGGAACGACGCCGCCGTGCCGCTCGGGTAGCGCCAGCTGTGGAACGGCCCTTCGTCGCTGAGCAGCGGATGCAGCACCGGATCGGCGAGCACCGCGTCGACCGTGGTCAGCGCGCCGTCGACTTCGCAGGTGCGTGCCACCAGCCGGATGCCGTGGCTGTAGTCGACGTGGCTCTGCGTGTGCACCTTCGACAGCGGTTGGATCGGCGTGCCGTTCAATTGATGCCAGCCGTAGATGCAGACGCGGCCCGGCCAGCTGCCGATCAGCGCCGAGGCGACCACGTCCTTCTTCTGTCCACCGGTCAGCAGCGTCTGGCTCTGGCCGCCGCGTTGGCTCTCGATCTGCAGGTGGTGCTGGTGGAACAGTTCGACCGACAGGATGTCGTAGACGTTCGGGTTGTAGGGGAACGGCGCCACGCGCACCGGCGCCTGCGCCCAGATCGCGTCGACCATCCGCCGCGTCGGCAGCGCGCAGTCGAGGCGATCGGCGAGTTGCTGCGCCAGCGTCGGCGTCATCGGCATGCGGAACCAGTCATTGTCGGCACCGAGGCCCAGATAGTCGCGGCTGCACCAGAACGTCGCCGTGCGCGGCTGGCCCTGGATGGTGGCCTGGGTGGTGACCGGCACCAGCGTGCGCAGGAACGGCGGCACGTTGCCGGCGGCGAGTTCGTGCCACAGCAGCGTCTCGCGGTCGGTCAGCGACAAGCCGCGCAGGTGGCCGAGCAGCTGGCTGCCGGTCGGCGCGCCGGGCTGGCGCGGCGGCAGCACCAGCCCTGGCGGGAACTGGGCCGGGGCGAGCGAGCACGCACCGAGCAACCACAGCGGCAACAGACGGCGCATGCGGTGATCGTAACCGCTGCGGAGATCGACGAGCACGCTTGGCTCTTTGGGCCGGGGACCGTTCCGCGTTGCGAGCCTGCGCGGGCCGGGTCGAGCCAGGACGTCGGGTGCCGGCGAGGACCGGCGGGACGAGGCCCCCGCACCGTCCGCCGCACGCGGGTGCGGGCCCGGTGGCACTGCGTGTGCGCATACGCGACGATGCGCGGCGTGACGCGACCGTCCGATCCGCTCGACACGGTGCTGGCCTACCACGAGGCGACCCGGCACCACTACGACCGCTACGCGAACTCCCTCGGCTACCTGGACTGGGCCACGCAGCCGGACCCGTTCCGCCGGTTCGCGGGCAGCGAGCGGCAGTTCCTGCCGCGGACCGTCGCGCGGTCGCCGCTGGCCTACGACCGGCTCTTCGACGGCGCCGGGATCGTGGCCGAGCCTTGTACGCGCGACAGTCTCGCCGACTTCCTGCGGCATGCCCTGGCCGTGTCGGCGTGGAAGCGCTTCCAGCACTCGCGCTGGGCGCTGCGCGTGAACCCCAGCAGCGGCAACCTGCACCCGACCGAGGGTTACCTGCTGCTGCCGCCCGGCAACCCGCTGGGCGAGGCCGGCCTGTTCCACTACGTGGCCGCGGACCATGCGCTGGAGCGGCGCGCGGTGGTGGCGCCGGAAACGTGGCGGCGGGTGTTCCCCGACCTGCCGGTAGGCGCCTTCCTGGTGGCGCTCAGCTCGATCCTGTGGCGGGAGGCCTGGAAGTACGGCGAGCGTTCGTTCCGCTACTGCCAGCACGATGTCGGCCACGCGCTCGCGGCGCTGCGGCTGTCGGCGTCGCTCGCGGGCTGGCGGCTCCAGATCTGTCCCGAGTGGTCGCACGCAGCGCTGGCGACCGTGCTCGGGCTCGACCGGCCGGATGGGTTCCTGCCCGAGGAGCGCGAAGAACCCGAACTGCTGGCCCTGGTGTGGCCCGCCGCCGTCGACAGGCCCCGGCTGCCGGAACCCGACCCGGCGGCGCTGGCGGCCTGGCGCGGCAGCGCGTGGTCGGGCACCGCCAACCGCCTGAGCCAGGACCACCACGAGTGGCCGATCCTCGGCGAAGTGGCCGATGCCACGCAGAAGCCGGCCGGCATCGCCGCCGAGCCCCTGGCGCACCCGGCGCGGCCGATCGCCGACCTGGTGCCGGCACCCGACGCACGGCGCCTCTTGCAGCAGCGCCGCAGCGCCGTGGCGATGGACGGCAGGAGCAGCACGTCCCTCGTGCGGTTCGTGCGCCTGCTGCAGCGTGTGATGCCGGCCGCGGGCGCGCCGTGGGACGCGCTCCACTCTGCGCCGCAGGTCCACCTGCTGCTGTTCGTGCACCGCGTCGACGGCCTTGTGCCCGGGGTCTATCTGCTGCCGCGCAGCGCCGAGGGAGAAGCGCGCCTGCGGGCGCTGGCCCGGCCCGACTGTCGCTGGCAGCGCCCGGACGGCGTGCCGGCCGATCTGCCGCTGTGGCTGCTGCTGCCCGGCGACTGCCGCAGCGTCGCCAGGAACGTCTCGTGCGCGCAGGACATCGCCGGCGATGGCTTCTTCTCGCTCGGCATGCTGGCGCACTTCGAGCCGGCGTTGCGCGCGCGCGGCGCGTGGTTCTACCGCAACCTGTTCTGGGAGACCGGCGTCATCGGCCAGGTGCTCTACCTCGAGGCCGAGGCCCTGGGCGCCCGCGGCACCGGCATCGGCTGCTTCTTCGACGAGCCGGCGTTGCAGGTCGTCGGCCTCTCGGGTCTGGAGTTCCGCAGCCTCTACCACTTCACCGTCGGCATGCCCGTGGAGGATCCGCGGCTGACCACCGAACCGGGCTACGGCGGCTGATGGTGCGGTGCATGGCGGCTGTCGGAGGACAGGTGGAACCAGCTGCGAAATCGGCCGCGCGGTGACTGGCGCCGGGGCCGCCTGCAGGGCCGCCGCGGCGTGGCGCCGCGGCCCGTCAGGTCGCCTTGCCGGGCTCGTGCTCGCGGCAGATCCGACTGGTCTGCTCGGTTGCCAGCGGTTCATCCGTGAGCCCGCAGCGGGCGTCGCCGGCACCGGGGCGGAAGTGGTGGCAGGTACGGCACACACCGAACGTCCGCCCGCCGCGCGCTCGCTGCAGGTCGACCAACAGGCGCTCGAGGCGTGCCGCGAGGTCGCCGGCATGCGCGGGTCCGTCGAGCACGGCCGCCAGTTCACCGGCCACGAGCCGGGTAGCCATCCGCCTGCCCTTGGCGGTCGGCTGCAGGTGCACGCGGCGGGCGTCGTCGGGATCCGGAGTCGCCTGGACCAGACCTCGCTGCTGCAGCACCTGCAGGGTCTGCGACACGGTGCCCTTGGTCAGGCCGAGGTACTCGGCGACCGCCTGCGGCGAGTTGCTGTAGCGGTTGCAGCGGGCCAGGTACGCCAGGGCCTGCGCCTGCACCGGCTGCAGTTCCCTCTCGGCACCGAGCCGCCGAGCCTCGCTCCGCAGCAGGTTGCCGAGGCGCTCGAGCAGTTCGTGGACCCGCGCGCCGGACATGCCAACATGGTATCGGCTCGCTACCACCTTGACAACGCCCCGGCCCTTCGCCTACTGGTATCGACTCGACACTACATGAGGAAACCCACATGCACAGTTCCCGCCTGATCCGGTCCGCTCTGCTGTTCGCTGCCGCCGGTCTGTTCGGCTGCGCCACCACCGCGCTTCGCCCCGGCGACGCCGTGCCGTTCCCGGCCGGCTACCGCGACTGGCACCACGTCAAGTCGATGGTGATCCAGCCGGGCCATCCGCTGCACGATGCGTTCGGCGGCATCCACCACGTCTACGCCAACGCCGCGGCTCGCGCCGGGCTCGCGTCCGGCCGCTACGCCGACGGCGCGGTGTTCGCCTTCGATCTGCTCGAGGCCAAGGACGGTGGCAATGCCATCGAAGAGGGCCCGCGCAAGGTGCTCGGCGTGATGCACCGTTCGGCGACCGCCTACCGGGACACCGGCGGCTGGGGCTTCGCCGGCTTCACCGGCGACGGGGCGAACGTCGTCAAGGACATGCGCGCGCAGTGTTATCTGTGCCACGAAGCGCAGCAGGCGCATGGCTACGTGTTCACGCAGGCCCGCCCGTAGCGACCGGTCCCGCCGATGCGGTCGCCGCGAACGCGCTCAGCCGAACCGCGACCGGACCAGCGCCGCGAACACGATCCACAGGAAGGGGCCAGATGGAACCAGCTGCGAACCCGGCCGCGCGGTGACCGGCGTCGGGGCCGCTTGCGGGGCCGCCGCGCCGTGGCCTTCAAGACCCCGGCGCGGCCAACAGTCGCGTCGCGCCGGCGAGCACGGCCGTCTCGGTGCGCAGGGTCAGCGGCCCGAGACCCCGCGCTGCGAACCCCGCGGCCAGCAGGCGCTGGAGTTCGCGCTCGGTGAAGCCGCCTTCGGGCCCGACGACGAGCAGCACCGGATCGGCGACCGCCGGCCCGAGTTCCACGTCGGCGACCGTCGCGACGAAGCGCGCTTCGGGCAGCGGCATCGCGCACAGTTCGTCGAGCGTGGCGGTCGGCTCGATCCTCGGCAGGACGAGGCGGTCGCACTGCGCACACGCGGCGACGAGGATCCGTTCCCAGGTCTTCCGGCGCTCGGGCTGCCGGTTCGTGCGCTCGGTCAGGATCGGCCGGAAGCTGCGGATGCCGACTTCGGTCCCGTGTTCGAACAGCCAGTCCGCTCGCGGGCTCCTGGGCAGGGCGCAGGCGACATCGAGCACGAGTCGCGGCGATCGGCCCAGCAGGCGGGCGACCGGCGCGCCGACCGCGACGATCACCTCCCGGCCCCGGACCTCCAGCACCGTCGCTTCGACTTCGGCGCCCGCCCCGTCGAACAGCACGACCGGGTCGCCGGGGCTGGTGCGCACGAGCCGCCCCAGATGATGGCCGAGGCCAGGACGCAACGTCGCCGGGCCGGGCGGCGGCAACGGACTCACGAAGTAGCGACGCGCCATCCCCCGAGTGTAGGAGGTCGATCGCGGCCACGCTGCCGTCCATGCGTTCAGGCACGGCAACCGCCGAGGGCCGGTTGCCGCCGAGAACCCGAGTTCGCTGCGGCGGCCCGCGGCCCGCGTTTCCGGGCGATCGCAGTGGCCGGGCGGTTCCGGGGCCGCCGTTTGCGTGAGCAGCAAGTCCGTGTGGAGTGCGCACGCCGTGCCCGTAGGCTGCAAGGCCGATGGCCGATCTCCCGCGCCCCGCGCCCCGCACCTGGAGCGATCGCGTCTTTCCCTGGGTGTGGGCGGCGCTCGGTCTCTTCCTGGTGATCCGCACCGGAATCCGCGAGCGCGGCGTGATCACCGACCACCTGGAATTCGGCCGGCGGGTCCTGATGGGACTCGACCTCTACGCGCCCTTCACGGAGCCCGGCGAGCCGCTGCATCCGCCCTACCCGCCGAGCTTCGGCCTGCTCACGGCCCCGTTCTCGCTCCTGCCGGAGGCCGTCGCACGCTTTGCGTGGGGGATCACCCAGGTCCTCGCCCTGTGGTGGATCGGCCTGCGCCTGCGCGGCTGGCTCACGGTGCTGGCGCCGCAGCACCTGCCGCGGCTGCACTGGCTGCTCCTCGGCGCTGCGGCGATCGGCTCGCGCTACATCCTGCGCGACGCGCACGGCGGCGGCGGCAACCTCGTCAACCTCGCCCTGGTGCTCGGCGCCCTGCACCACGCCGAGCGCGGCAGGCCCATGGCCGCCGGCGCGCTCCTGGGCTTCTCGCTGGCCACCAAGCCCACGGGAGTCCTCCTGCTGCCGCTGCTGCTGCTCTTCGGCCGGCGCGCGGCGGCCGCGGCCACGGTGCTGTGGGGACTGTCGTTCCTGGGGCTGGCGCTCGGCCTGCTGGGCCAGGGGCTCGCACCTCTCGAGCGCTGGCTCGGCGGCACCCTGGCCTATGCGCGGCAGGTCGATCTCTTCGCCACGCCCGCGGAGGGCTTCCCGCCGTTCACCTGGATGAACCAGAGCCTGCGCTGCGCCTTGGCGCGCTACCTCGGCGACGTGCCACCGGCGTTCGCCGAGCAGGTGCCGGGCTGGTTCCCCGGCCTGGGACTGCCCGCGACGACCGAACAGTGGTTGCGCCTCGCGGGCAGCACGGCGCTCCTGCTCGCCACGTTCGCCTTGGCCTGGCGGCGCCGCGCCGGGGGGCGCGGCAGGCCCGCGCTGGTCGCGGCCGTGCTGGCGCTGAGCCTGCTGCTCTCGCCGATCTCGTGGAAGGCCCACCATGTCGCCCTGCTGCCCGCGTTCTTCCTGCTGGCGCTGCAGTTGGCGGAGGGGCGGCGGCGGCTGTGGTGGTTCGTGGGTGTGTACGCGCTGCTCTGCGTCGTGGGGGAGGAAGTGCAGGGCAAGGCGGTCAAGAACCTGCAGCAGAGCCTCTACCTCACCACGGCGGGAACCGTGTTCCTGTGGGCGGCCAGCCTGCTGGATGCGCGCAGGAGGAACGAGACAGGCCCGGCGGGATCCGTTCCCCCTCCGCAGTGAAGGACCCCGAGAGGCATCTCCTGCACCGGGGCGGCGGCCACGGCCTTGCCGGCGGCGCGCGGCCCCGCGGGCAGCATCAGAAGCGCAGCGTCTCGACCGTGGCCGTGGTGCTGACAAGGTCCTGGCCGCCGAACAGCACGACGGTGCCGTCGGGCAGCAACTCGGCGGAGTGGCCGCCGCGCGGCGCCACCAGGTTCGGCAGCACCGACCAGGAGTTGCTCGCGGGCGAGAACAGCTCGACGTTGGCGATCGAGGTGGGGGCCTGCAGCGTGCCCTGCGCGCCGCCGCAGACGACCACGCGGCCATCGGGCAGCTTCGTCGCCGAGTGCAGCGCGCGCACCGTGGGCATGTTGGCGGTCGTCCAGCTGTTGGCCGTCGGGTTGTAGTACTCCGCGCCGCTGATCGGCGCCGCGTTCGTCGCACCGAGCAGGCTCGGCACGTAGATGCCGCCCGTCAGCAGCACGCGGCCGTCGTTCAGCGTGACCTGGTTGTAGTGGTGCCCGGCGCGGCCCTGGGCCATGTTCGGGCCGTTCGCCCAGGTGTTGGGCGACGACGGGCTCCAGCGCTGCACGGCGGTCGTGCTGACGGCCGAGATCTATCCGAACGGGGGTCTGCAGTGGACGTACCGGGGCCAGAGGGAAAACCTCAAGGCGCACCGGGCCGGTCCGAGAATGAGAATCCCGGAGAATCCATGGCCGACCATACCGTGCACAGCACCGGGCCCGTGGCGAGCACGTCGGCCCCCGCCGGGCGGTCGCCGAACCAGCCGTCGCACCGGCAGCACGCGGCCACCCCGCGCCGGCGCGGCGCGGCCGACAGCGCCACGGTGCACCCGGCCGCCGCGGTCGCGCTGCGGCTGCTGCGCGAACGCGTGCTCGCCCGCACCCGCGCGCTGCTCGAACTCGACGACGCACCGCTGGTGCCGGCCTTCGCCGAGGTGGTCGAGGCCGAAGCGGCGCCGGCGTTCCTCGGTCGCCTGCTGTCGGCGCAGAACCAGATCGCGGCGCGGCGCGCCGCGGCCTGGCCCCCGGACCGCGTGCGCGACGCGCTCGGCGCTGCCTTCGTGCAGGGCGCGGCGGAGACGATCGAGGTGCTGGCGGCGGACGCGGCCCAGGGCATCGACGGCGTGATGGTCGTCGCCGAGGTGCTCGCCGAGCACGGCCGCCGGCTCGCGGCGCTCGCGTCGGCGCCTGCCGCCCCGGCCTAACCGCCGTCGATCACGTCGGGATCCTCGACGGCGACGTCCTCGTCGCGGTGCAGGAGCCAGCCGTCCGGCAGCGACACCACCTGCGTGCTGCCGTCCTTGCAGCGCCGCGCGCGCAGCGCCGCCTCGGGATACGGCAGGTCGCGCGGCAGCTGCGCGAGCAGGCCCTCGAGTTCCGCCATCGTCTTCACGAGGTGCAGCGCCGGCAGCAGGCGCCTCGTGCCCGGGAAACCCTTCAGGTACCAGCCCGTGAACTTGCGGATCTGGGCCATGCCGTTCGTTTCGCCGAAGAACGCGGTCAGCAGCGCCGCGTGCTCGCGCAAGGTGTCGGCGACGGCGCCGAGGTCGGGTGGGGGAGGCGGCTCCTGCCCGTCCAGCACCGCGCAGAGTTCGCCGAACAACCACGGCCGTCCGAGGCACCCGCGGCCGACGACCACGCCGTCGCAGCCGGTCTGCCGCAGCAGGCGCAGCGCGTCCCAGCACTCGAACACGTCGCCGTTGCCGAGCACCGGGATCGTGCGCACGTGCTGCTTCAGCGCGGCGATCGCGTCCCAGTCGGCCTGCCCCGAGTAGAGCTGTGCCGCGGTGCGGGCGTGCAGCGCCACGGCGCGCGCCCCTTCGCCCTCGCCGATGCGGCCGGCCTCGAGGTAGGTCGGCAGCGTCCCGTCGATGCCCTTCCTGAACTTGATCGTCACCGGCACGGCGCCCGCGGCGGCCACCACGCTGCGCACGATGCGCGCGAGCAGCTTCGGCCGGGCCGGGATCGCCGCACCGCCACCCGCGGCGGTGACCTTGCGCACCGGACAGCCGAAGTTCATGTCGATGTGGTGCACGCCCCACTGCTCGACGAGTTCGCGCGTCGCCTGCGCGAGCGTGTCGGGGTTCGTGCCGTAGAGCTGGATGCTCTTCCTGCTGGCCTCGTCGGCGCCGAAGGAGGCGAGCTTCAGC
>Ga0194127_10001122_pt1 | contig 40221 bp, 33 predicted proteins | sample TA2KigC100mmetaG_FD_148624 | JGI IMG/M metagenome (GOLD analysis project Ga0194127, IMG submission 148624) | Freshwater microbial communities from Lake Tanganyika, Tanzania - TA2015036 Kigoma Deep Cast 100m | ecosystem: Environmental > Aquatic > Freshwater > Lake | place: Tanzania: Lake...
GAAGAGAAAACAAAAAGTTACAGGAATAATTGTAAATCAAAAATTATCTGTTGAAAGAAGATTAAAAAAGAAAATGAGGGCCATTGAAAACGATATAAAAGTTAATGGAGTAGCGAAAGCCACAGAGCATCACTTTAAATTAAAAGACTATGCGAATAATGAAATTCAAAGTCAATTTCTAAATAAAATAAAAGGGTTGAAATCTTTTATTAAAGCAGTGGAGAATAAATAAGTTGTGAAAAATTTTTAAAAATTCAAACAATGTGATTATTTTCTGAATAAAATCCTTTTTCATTCACGCCAATTCCAAAAAGTGCAAAATCATATTTTACAGGATCGTTTGAATCCATTTGTCTCAATATTTCCATAAGTTCTTCTAACGCTTTCCAATCGTCCTGATTTCGTTTTAGTAATCCCAACATGCGAGCATTTCTGCCCGTATGAACGTCAAGTGGTAAGAAAAGCTCTGACGTTGGAATACTTTTCCAAATACCCAAATCAACACCTCCTTTGGTTGGTCTTACCATCCATCGTAAAAACATGTTTAATCTCTTACACGCGGAATTTTGTAGAGGATTTGAAATATGTTTTTCACTTCGTTTATCATGATCTACGGACAAAAACAATTTTCGAAAATTAATAATTCGACCTTTAACATATCGATGCTCCGAATGAGTTCTAAATGCAGACTCAAGACCTCCGTGGTTCAAATAGATGTTTTGAAGCGATCGAATAAAAAAATCCAAATCTTGTGCATTAAAAGTTCTATGTACAAAACTCTTTATTTTTTTTGAGTGATTGTAATTTATTACGAAGTGAAAAGGATTATTTTTTAAAAGTTTGATTAATTTTTCACCATTTGAAATAATACTTTTTCTGTTGCCCCATGAAATCATCGCAATCAAAAACCCGATTATTTCTCGATCTTCTTTCGTTGAAAATATGTGTACTAAACGCAAGGGATCATTTTCAAGAAAAACGGGATTCTCGTACTGTTGCGATTTAAAATCAAGATATTCTTTGAGTTCTGTAAAATCCATTGGCTACGATTCCAACAAACCATCAGAAATTATAATTTTTCGATCAGCCATATTTGCAAGGGATTCGTTATGGGTAACAATTACAAAAGTTTGTTTCAACTCATCGCGTAAAAAAAAGAAAAGCTCATGTAATTCTTTCGCGTTCTTGCTATCCAAGTTGCCAGATGGTTCATCTGCAAAAATTAATCTTGGGTTGTTAATCAATGATCGACAAACGGCAACACGCTGCTGTTCACCGCCTGAAAGTTCATTTGGTTTGTGAAGAGCACGATCCCTTAAACTGAGCATTTCTAATAAGCGCATACCATCTTTTTTTGCTTCAATCATTGACTTCCCGTTAATTAAGGCGGGTAAAATGGTATTTTCAAGTGCGTTGAATTCTGGAAGCAGTTGATGAAATTGAAAAATGAAACCTAATTTTTCATTTCGAAATGCGGCAAGTTTTTTTTGTGATAACTCAAATGGATTGTTTCCATCGATAAATATTTTTCCTTCATCAGGAGTATCCAAGGTTCCTAATATTTGAAGTAAAGTTGTCTTTCCGGCACCCGAAGAACCAACAATTGAAACTATTTCGTTTTCGGAAATATGTAAATCGATTCCCTTTAAAATAAAAAGATCACCGAATGATTTCTTAAGTCCTTGGGTATCTAACATATATTATTTATCAATTTTCAAAGTATGACCCATTTTGTCACGCTTTGTTTTTAAATACGATTTATTGTGCGAGTTACTTTCAATTTCTAGTGCAACCGTCTCCACTATTTCCAAACCGTAGCCAATCAAACCGGATCGTTTTTTGGGGTTGTTAGACAACAATCTCATTTTTCGAACTCCCAAATCCCTAAGAATTTGTGCACCAATTCCATAATCACGTTGATCGGCTTTGAATCCTAGTTGAATATTAGCTTCCAGAGTATCTAATCCTTCCTCCTGAAGTTTGTATGCCTTTAATTTATTAACTAGTCCAATTCCTCGGCCTTCTTGGTTCATATAAACGATAACCCCTTTTCCTTCTTTTTCAATCATTTCCATGGATTTCTGGAGTTGTGGCCCGCAATCGCATCGACATGATCCAAAAATATCTCCTGTTATACACGAAGAATGCACCCTGACCAAAATTGATTCATCATCGGACCAGGATCCTTTAACCAGAGCCAAATTATCTTGACCGCTCGTTTTGTCTTTGTAGGCGTAGAGTTGAAATTCTCCAACCTCTGTTGGGAGATTAACATCAACGATACGATCGATTAATGATTCATTTTTAATTCTGTATTCAATTAAATCGGCAATTGATATGATTTTTAAATTAAATTTTTTCGAGATTTCAATTAATTCAGGCAGACGAGCCATTGTTCCATCGGCATTCAATATTTCTACGATCACACCAGCCGGCTCAAATCCAGATAGGCGTGATAAATCCACTGCTGCCTCGGTGTGCCCTGCTCTCCTTAATACACCACCATCTTTTGCTCTTAGCGGAAAAATATGCCCCGGTTTCCCAAGATCCTCCGGTTTAATTTTTGAATCGATTAAAGCCATTATTGTTTTGGATCTATCGCTGGTAGAAATTCCTGTTGTGCATCCATGTCCAATCAAATCAACCGAAACGGTGAAAGGAGTTTCATAGGTTGCGGAGTTTTGTTGAACCATGAGATTGAGATTTAATTCATCACAACGTTGTTCAGTTAAAGGCGCGCAAATCAGTCCTCTGCCGTGTGTTGCCATGAAATTAACTACATCTGGTGTTGCATTTCGAGCAGCGGTTAGAAAATCTCCTTCGTTTTCTCGGTTTTCATCATCCACAACAATGATTACTTTTCCTAACTGAATGTCGGATATGGCCTCTTCTATGGTATTTAATGTGAAATCTTTCATGCGATTTGCAAATGTACGATAATAATCTTTTTTTACTGAATTAAATAAGTATATACAAGTACAACTACAATATTTTGCAAAATATGTTTTACAGTTGCAAGATCCTTTTTAATTTTACAGTAAATGCGAATAAACACGATAAAAGAAATCATAAGTCATTTGGAGTCTTTGGCTCCACTGTCTTCACAAGAGATCTATGATAATTGTGGTTTATTGATAGGTGATTACAAGCAGGAAGTTAAGAATCTCTTAATTTCTTTGGATTGTACGGAGGAAATTATTGACGAAGCAATAGCAAAAAAATGTGAGTTAATCGTTTCTCATCATCCAATTATTTTTAAGGGATTGAATAAAATTACAGGAGGTAATTATGTTGAACGCACAATATTGAAGGCGATAAAAAATAATATTGCCATCTATGCGATTCATACAAATTTAGACAACTATAGATACGGTGTTAATTATGAGATTTCACGTAGGCTTGGTTTGACAAGTACAAAAATACTTTTACCCAAAGAACATTCCCTTTCAAAGTTGGTTGTTTACATTCCGACTGATTACAGTGCAAAAGTGAGTGATGCACTGTTTGAGGCTGGGGCAGGTAAAATTGGAAATTACTCAGAATGTCATTTTAATTCAAATGGAACTGGAACATACAAACCAAATACTGAATCAAATCCATTCGAAGGCAAGATAGAAATCCGGAGTACCGTTGACGAGGTAAAAGCAGAGTTTTTAGTAGAGAACAGCTTGCTTTCTGAAGTTATTCGTGCCATGAATCGCACCCATCCTTATGAAGAGGTAGCCTATGATCTTATTCCGTTATTAAATAAAAATAGTTACTTGGGTTCGGGAATGATTGGAGAGTTGAACCGAGAAGTTTCCGAAGATAAATTTCTCGAACTTGTTAAAAGCACTTTCAATTGTGGAGTAATAAGATACACTTCAAAGGTTGGTAAATCCATTAAAAAAGTAGCAGTTTGCGGGGGCGCAGGAAGTTTTCTAATTCATGAAGCGATAAAACAAAAAGCAGATGTGTTTCTGACATCAGATCTGAAGTATCATGAATTTTTCGAAGCGGATAACCGTATTTTATTACTGGATATAGGGCATTATGAAAGCGAACAATTTACAAAAGATTTAATTGCTGATATACTTAAGAAAAAATTTAGTAAATTTGCAGTCCATTTAACGGAAAAATGTACAAATCCAATTAATTATTTGTAATACATGGCAGTAAAAGCAGCTAAAAAAGAATTAAGTATAGCGGATAAATTAGAAGCTTTATTTCAACTTCAAAAAATTGATTCTGAAATAGATAAATTAAGGACAGTTCGTGGAGAATTGCCTCTTGAAGTTCAAGATTTAGAAGACGAAGTCGCTGGGCTCCAAACAAGGATTTCTAATTTAGAAGAAGAAGTAGGACTTCTAGAAACGGAAATTTCTGATCGTAAAAACGCTTCTAAAGATTCAGAAACTGCAATTTCAAAATACAAGGAACAACAGAATAATGTTCGTAACAATAGAGAATATGAATCGCTATCTAAGGAAATTGAATTTCAAGAATTGGAAATAAAGTTGCATGATAAGAAGAGCAAGGAGGCCAAATTTAAAATTGAATCAAAGCAAGAGATATTGACAGAGGCTAAAACCCAGCTTGAGTTGCGTTCTTCTGATTTGGTTTCAAAAAAATCTGAACTCGATTTAATTATCTCTGAGACGCAGGTTGACGAAGATAAATTATTGAAATCATCAGAAAATGCAAAGAAAAATATTGAAGAAAGACTCCTTACGGCGTACGAAAGACTAAGAAAAAATGCAAAGAATGGTTTAGCAGTAGTTCCAGTTAATCGCGATTCTTGTGGTGGTTGTTTCAACAAAATTCCTGCACAGAGGCAACTGGATATTGAAATGAAAAAGAAAATAATTGTTTGTGAGCATTGTGGAAGAATTTTGGTTCCCAAATTAATAGCATAAATTGATAAACCGTCGTAAGACGGTTTTTTTTTGTGAAAAGATGAAATTTTCTGATTATCCGATACAACAAAAAATAAAAGACCAACTTAATTTTTTGGGATTTACACGCCCTACTGATATTCAATACCGGGCGATACAAGCAATTCTGGATGGCGAAGACGTGATGGCAGTTGCTCAAACCGGAACTGGAAAAACGGCTGCTTTTGTAATACCAATTCTTGAAAAAATAAGCAGAAAAAAAAGTAAAAAGTTAGACTCATTTATCCAGTGTTTAGTAATGGTTCCAACACGTGAATTAGCCAAACAAATTTCATCAGTTTTTCAGGAAATTGGTAAAGAGACGAAAGTAAAAACTTTAGGTTTGATTGGCGGGGTTGAGCAAGAGTCACAAATAAAATCTCTCCAAAAAAAAGTTGATGTTCTCGTTACTACTCCGGGACGTATGTTTGATTTAATTTCTCAAGGGCATATTCAATTAAATAAAATTCATACTCTCGTTCTAGACGAAGCTGATTTGATGTTAGACCTCGGTTTTCATAAAGATATTCAAGATGTACTAAAATTTCTACCACAAAAGAGACAAACTTTATTTTTTACAGCAACTATTGATAAAAAAATCAAAAAGTTGGCCTATCAAGTTGTTAATGATGCCTTACGCATTCAATTCTCACCAAAAAATCCGGTTGCTGGTAAGGTGGATCATTCTATTGCCTTTATTGAAATGGATGATAAGCGTTTTTTTTTAGAAAATATTCTAAAAGAATTCGAGGATGGTAAATTCATTGTTTTTGTCAGAACTAAGGTAAGGGGGGAGCGAGTAGAGCTGGCCATGGCAAGAGTAGGAATTTCCGTGGAATGTTTACACGGTGGGATTGAACAGAAAATGCGTTTTGAACTTTTAGACCGTTTTCGTTCGGGAAAAAATATGATTTTGGTCACAACAGATGTTGCAGCGAGAGGTATTGATATTCCTGATGTAGATTATGTTATTAATTATGATTTACCAGAAAACCCAGAAAATTACGTGCATAGATGTGGCCGAACCGGTCGCGGAAAGCGTCAAGGACAAGCAATATCCTTTTGTAGTTCAAATGAGAGAAAATTAGTAAAAGATATTGAGAATTACACAGGGAATGAAATTGAGATTTATGAGTTAAATCCGAATGATTATCAATGGATAATCAACGATTCCGAAGATATTTCTTACGACTGGAAAAAGCTGATTGATGATGCTAATGAGGACGCAGGTAAATCTGATTCATGGTGAGAAAAAATTAAAAACATAAATTTTTATATTGTTTCTTAGATTTAAGCTATCTTTGTATAGAATAATTCTAAATAAGAATGAACTTAAAGGAACTTACGACTCAAAATTTAGAAAAAAACGAAAATTTATTTTCTTGTAGTTTCGAATGTGGTAAGAAGAAAAAATGTTGTAAAAAATACAAAACCAAGGGGTATGCTTGTAAAAAATGCCCTAAAATGGGATACTAAACTGTGTTTTGGACTAATTCTATTGTATCAACTATTTGAATCAGCTTGTTTTTCTCAGATCAGCCAAAACAAATCATCTGAAAATTCCTCATCTCAGTCAATTTTTTTAAGTCAATCTTACCAAAAATTTGATAATTTTTCATGCTTAAATTGGTCTTTGAGAAAAAATAATCTATCCATTTCGTCTGCTGTTGGAGTGGGTATTAATAGGACCTTCTATCAACGTCGATTTTTTCCGCAATTTCAAATTGGTATTGGATACAGAGTTGTTTCGTTAAATAAAGCATCTATTTCTCCCGAGTTAACTTTAATTCTCTCAACTTTTTCCACCATCGAAAGACATTATTTTTCATCCTTACACTTTGGCTACCTTTTTCAATATGGAGATAGAATTTATTTTCTTCATAGATTAAACGCAGGAATGCTGAATGAAAATTTTAAAAATTCACTTGGTAATTTCACCACTGCAAATACAATTAATTGGCAATTTTTAATTGGGATAGGATATGCATTTAATTAGATTCATTTTTGTTGTTTTCTTTCTTTTTTCTTGTTCTAAAAAAGAAGATTATTCATCGATTCAAGTAATTGGTCATGCAGGAATGGGTTTGGCTATGTCAAATTCAATGTACCACGATAATTCAAAAGAATCTGTCGAATATGCTCTTAAAATGAGAGGATGTGACGGCGTTGAAATTGATATTCAATTATCATCAGACGGCGAATTTTGGCTTTACCACGACCAAGATTTGAACACTGAAACTAATTTTACAGGTTGCATTTCTGAAATGTCTTTTCAGGACTTAAATAATGTAAAATACAATTCTTGGTATCATGAAAAGCTTTGCAGATTGAAGGATATAGATTCAAGTTTATTAGTGGGAAAGACGCTCTATTTGGATATTCGAACAGTAAATTTTTGCAAAAATATGGAAGTACTTTCACAGTCTCTTCTGGACGCATTAAATTCAATTTCTTTTCTTCATAATTCGGGGATTAATACTGTAGTGGTTTCAAATAACCACTATTTTCTAAGTTTCTTGAGCGACAATGGGTATAATGTTGCCTTGGAGATAGATGTTGATTTTGATTTTTTGAATTTTCAATTATTAAACTCCTCAATTACCGAATTTATCGTAAAAAATAATAACATTACTTCCAGTCAAATTTCTTTTTATAAGTCTAATGGAATTGACGTAACTATTTTTGAGATGCGTTCGGCCTCAGGAATTCGCAAGGCATTGAAAAAAAATCCAAAGGCAATCATGACGGACGATCTTCGTGAGGCAATAATTGAGGTTTATTAGTCGTAGAGTAAATATTTTGCACGAATGATTTTAAACGATTCTAAATCGTTTTTCCACGATGCCCTTATTTCTTCTTCTGATAAATCGTTTTCAATTTGTTGCTTTAAAAGAGCATTACCGGCTAATTTATTGAAAAAGGAAGGTGAGTTTATATAGGTATCTCGGTTATTTAAAAGTTTTTTTGCATTTATAAGCGGACGTAAATCTAATGAATACAAGGGAAATATATTTTCTTTTACACAATCAATCCCATAGCAAAATTGATTCATTAAAGGAGGAGTTTTAGATCCTATTCTTGGTGTGGGAGTAAATGAAAATGAAGTTGAGTCAAATTTTGGATGGCCGTAGATCTCAAATGGTCTATCTGTGCCTCTTCCCATACTAATCGAAGTACCTTCAAAAAAACAAAGACTTGGATATAAGGCTACGGCAGCGTCTGTTTTGAGATTTGGTGATGGAGCAATCGGAAGAGAGTAGAATATGCTATGTGAATAGTTTTTGCAACGTACAATGGTAATATCACACTGAATTTCATTTTCCAACCATTTTTCTCCATTAATCATTTGCGCATATTCTCCCACAGTCATTCCATAGACCACTGGAACGGGGTGCATTCCGACAAAAGAACTAAATTCTTTTTTGAGAACTGGACCATCAATGTAGTGCCCATTCGGATTTGGGCGATCTAAAATGAGTAGTTTTTTCCCATTTTCAGCACAAGCCTCCATTACGTAATGCAAAGTGGATAAATATGTATAAAATCGAACACCAACATCTTGAATATCATAAATTACCAAGTCGATATTTTTTAAATACTCTTCACTTGGTTTAGAATTATTTCCGTAAAGGGAAACTATTTTTAACCCTGTTTTTATATCTATTTCGTTATTTATATGTTCTCCATTGTCAGCAACTCCGCGAAAACCGTGTTCTGGAGCAAATACGAGTTTGACTTTGACTCCTAAAGACAATAAACTGTCTATCAAGTGTGTCTTATTAATTAGAGATGTTTGATTACCGACAATAGCAATATTTTTATCTGTAAGTAAGTGAAGATATTCGTCTGTTTGAGCATTTCCCAATATTACAGATGAATTTGTAATGGATTTGTTTTTTGCATTTATTGAATCAAAAATTATTTTTGGGGCGCCAAAGGAACAAGAAGAAATTAAAGTATTCAAAAATATCATGGTTATCCAGAGCATTGTGTAACTTTGAAAACCAAATTTATTTGTTTTGTCAAACGAATTCTTCATAGCCTTAAAATTAATAAAATCCGAGGTAAAAGGTAAAAAAGTTTCACGTCCAATTGTGAGAATATCGATAATGAGTATTTCTTTAGCTATCATTGTAAATATAATCACATTAGCCGTCGTAACAGGATTTAAAAAAGAAATCAAAGATAAAATTACGGGTTTCGGATCTCATTTTTTTGTGAAAATTGCAGGCGAGTCATCCCCTTACGAAACCGAGCCCATGCTCGCAAAGCATCCTGCAATGTTGCAGATTGAAGAGGTCAAAAATCTGAAAGGGACGCATGCGGTTGCATACAAACCAGCTCTTATTCAATCAAAAAGTGTGGATAAAAAAATTAAGTTGTCATCTGGTAAAGACACTATTTTGAATAAACAAGACGCCCTCGGTGTAATATTTAAGGGTTTATCAAGTACGGACCATTGGAATTTCATTAAAAATAATCTCGTTGAGGGTAGAATCCCTGACTTTAAAAAAATTAAAGATGTTGAGCCAATTGTTATTTCCAAAAAAACAGCAGCATTATTAAATTATAAGCTGTATGACACTCTCGATGCATTTTTTGTGAGACAGTCGCCAATTATGAGACAATTTGCAATAGAGGGTATATATTCAACCGGATTAGAGGAATTTGATAAAAAAATTGTACTAACCAATATATCAATAGTTCAAGAATTAAATGACTGGGGTTTGAATTCTTCAATTCGTGTTTCTGATACGTTATCCCAAGGAAAATTAATTGTTTCTGCCGAAATCTCTGGAGGAAATGGTTCATATCAATACGATTGGGGAAAGGGATTTGAGCGTTATGAGGGATTTTTAATTTGTCCACAATCAGATACAACCATTCGTTTAATTACAAAATCAATTTCTGTTGCTGAAGGTAAAAAAGACAAAGTACTAATTGATACTTCATTCACTAAATTAACGGTTCATAATTCTCCAAATTGTGACTATGTTCTCAATGAGAATGGAGAGTTAGAAAAGGAATATCTTGATCAAATAGGAAATAAATATAAGATCAATACAAAAAACAAGGGTTATATTGAAGTTACTCATTTAGATGGAAAATCCACAAGTTTAAATTTTGTCAGTGGTTTTGAAATAGAGCTGGACGATTGGAATGAATTAGATCTCAAATCAGACGAATTAAAAAAAATGATAGAGTTAATTCCTGATGACTCAGGTAACTCACTTCAGGTGAATTGCATTAAGGATTCTGAAAAAGAACTTTTTTTGTGGCTTGGTTTTCTCGATGTAAATGTATTAATCATACTCGTTTTAATGCTAGTGATTGGCATAATCAATATGGGCTCAGCTCTGTTGGTTCTTATTGTCGTTAGAACAAATTTTATAGGATTGATGAAAGCAATTGGAGCGTCAGATTGGACGATTCGTAAAGTATTTCTTGTTCAAGCTAGCTTTCTGATTTTGAGGGGAATGTTTTGGGGTAATTTAATAGGCATAGGGTTCTGTATCATACAAAAATATACAGGCATTATTTCATTAAATCCAGAGGTTTATTACTTATCTCAGGTTCCAATAGAACTTAGTTTTTTGCATGTGATTTTTCTCAATCTTGGAACTTTATTCATCTGCCTACTTGCACTGATTATTCCAAGTTATATCATCACTAAAATAAATCCCGTTAAGGCTATTCGTTTTGATTAACTCGTTATTTTTTTAGTAATTCTTCTCGTGATTTTTTATCAATCTTTTCATTTCGCTCGCTTAGTTTTTCTTGAATTTTTGGCCATTCAGGACATTTTTTAATCGCTAATTTTTCTTTACAATGTTTAATAATTTCATCTTGTTTTTTCGAATAATTCTTTACGCGAAGCATCAAACTAGCTGTATCTAAATCTTTAAATTCTTTATTAAAAGTTTCTTCGCGAATACTTATCTGCTCGTTGATCACAATTTCCGCTGCTTTGGCACATTCACAGGGAGTTTTAAGGTTCTTTACATCGATCGATTCAACTTTATCTGAACAAGAAAAGAGAGTCGTAATTAGCACCGAAAGAAAAAATACATGTAATTTCATAGTTTGATCAATATTAAGTTTGACAAAGTTAGATATTTAAAATTGAATAAAAATAAAGTATGGCATTAATAAAATCTTGTAAAGGAAACAACCCAAAATTTGGAGCTAATTGCTGGTTTGCAGAAAATGCAACGATTGTGGGAGATGTAATTATGGGTGATGGATGCTCTGTTTGGTTTAACGCTGTCGTTCGTGGTGATGTTAATTCAATTCGAATTGGAAATGGGGTGAATATTCAAGATGGTGCAGTTCTTCATTGTACATATCTTAAGACGAAATTAAAAATAGGAGATAATGTATCTGTTGGTCACAATGCAATTATACACGGTTGTTCAATTGAAGATAATGTTTTGATTGGAATGGGTGCAATTGTAATGGATAATTGTTTTATAGAATCAAATTGTATTATTGCTGCAGGAGCCGTTTTAACAGAGAATACGCGTGTTGAGTCATGGTCAATTTATGCGGGGATTCCTGCCAAAAAAGTTAAAGATTTATCTCCTGAATTATTTTCAGGCGAGGTTGAAAGAATTGCGAATAATTATAAAATGTATGCCGATTGGTATAAATAGAGAATCATTGAAATAAATTCATTTTTTAAAAAATTTTAAGTACTTCATAATTTTCTCTTTTAAGCGTCAATTTTTTTTTATCAATCTTTGCAGATAAAATAAGAAATCGTATCTTTGCACTCCAATTTTGGGAAAAGTGTTAAACTAAAGTAAAGAATTGTGGATACGTTAAGTTACAAAACTGTTTCTGTTAACAAGGAGAAAGCTGAAAAAAAATGGTTTATTGTTGATGCTACCGATAAACATGTAGGTAGATTGGCAAGTACTGTTGCCAAGGTAATTCGCGGTAAGCATAAACCATCTTACACTCCGCACGCAGATTGTGGTGATAATATAATAATTATTAACGCTGAAAAAGTTTCTTTTTCAGGAAATAAAATTGCTGCCAAAACCTATACAAGATATACCGGATATCCTGGTGGCCAGCGTTTTACTACTGTTGATGAATTATTGAAAAGCCATCCTGAAAGAATTCTTGAAAAGGCAGTTCGCGGGATGTTGCCTAAGAATGCACTTGGAAGAGCATTATACAGAAATTTAAGAGTTTATGCAGGAACAACTCACAATCATGATGCACAAAATCCAGAAATTTTAAATATTGATTCACTAAAATAATTCGTACTGTTCATGGAAGTTATTAATACGTTAGGTAGAAGAAAAACATCGGTTGCTAGAGTGTATCTTTCCAAGGGAAAAGGGAAAATTACCATTAATAATAAAGATATTAAAGTTGCTTTCCCGATCGATATTTTACAAGCAAAGATAAATCAACCATTCGCAGCAACGAATACGCTTGGTCAATACGACGTCAAAGCAAACGTTTTTGGTGGAGGAATAAACGGTCAGGCTGAGGCAATTCGTTTGGGTATTTCTAGAGCGTTAGTTGAGATATCCGAAGATAACAAGGTAAATTTGCGATCTGAAGGGTTACTAACTCGCGATCCACGAATGGTTGAACGGAAAAAACCGGGACGTCCAAAAGCAAGAAAAAGATTCCAATTCTCTAAACGTTAAGATTATTGGTGGTTTAGCATCCAAACTTGCGAGTATTTTCCATAACGGACCCTTGTAAGTTGATTATTTAATAGGAAAGTAAACAAATAAATATATGTCTAAAGTAAATTTTGATTCATTATTAGATGCCGGAGTTCATTTCGGCCATTTAAAAAGAAAGTGGAATCCTGCAATGGCTCCCTATATTTTTTCTGAGAAAAAAGGGATTCACATCATCGATTTAAACAAAACGATTGTTAATCTTGATCAAGCTTGCGCTGCAATGAAGCAGATTGCTAAATCAGGAAAAAAAGTTTTGTTCGTTGCAACCAAAAAACAAGCGAAGGAAATAATTTCTCAAAAAGTTTCAGAGATTAATATGCCCTACGTGACTGAGCGATGGTCTGGAGGTATGTTAACAAACTTTCAAACAACAAGAAAGTCGATTCGTAAAATGGCGAATATCGATAAAATGAAATCTGATGGAACCTGGGATACTCTCAACAAAAGAGAAAAGCTATTTAAATCCCGTCAAAGAGAAAAATTAGAAAAGACATTTGGTTCAATTGCTGACATGACTCGTCAACCGGCAGCTATCTTCATTGTTGATATTTTGAAGGAACATATAGCGCTTGCTGAGGCTAAGAAGTTAAATATCCCAACGTTTGCAATGGTAGATACCAACTCAAATCCAAAGTTAGTTGATTTTCCAATACCAGCTAATGATGATGCTACGAAGTCTATTTCTATTATTCTTGACCAAATTTGTACGTCTGTCAAAGAAGGGCTAGAGGAAAGAAGAAATTTAAAAGATTCAGATAAAGAAGCTGAGGAAACCACAACAGTAATCGAGAAAGTTAAGGACGAGGTTGTTGGTAAGGCGCAGAGTAGAAAAAAGGTTCGAGTTGAAATATCCGAAGTAGTTGAGGTACAAGAGGAAGTACAAGCTGAAGCGACTGAGACTGCTGAGGTACAAGAGGAAGTACAACCTGAAGCGACTGAGACTGCTGAAGTACAAGAAGAAGTAAAAGTTGAAGCTATTGAGACTGCTGAAGTACAAGAGGAAGTTCAAGCTGAAGCTATTGAGACTGCTGAAGTACAAGAGGAAGTTCAAGCTGAAGCGGAAGATGAAACAAAAGACGGTGTCAATATAGACGTTGACAATACAGATGAAACTCAAGTAAGTAAAGAAAACTAAAATATATTAAAATGGCTATAACAGCATCAGATGTAAATAAACTAAGACAACAAACAGGGGCTGGGATGATGGATTGTAAAAATGCATTGGTTGAAGCGAATGGAGATTTTGAGGCCGCGATAGACATCTTACGAAAAAAAGGTCAAAAGATTGCTGCGAAAAGGGGTGATAATGAAGCGAAAGAGGGTGTTATTTTAGCTCAGGCATCGGCTGACGGTAAAAGTGGTGTAATTTTAACACTCAATTGTGAGACCGATTTTGTTGCAAAGAATGATGGATATGTTTCTTTAGTTCAGTCTTTGGTGGATTTGGCTTTAGATAAAAAACCAAATTCGGTTACAGAATTAATGGAGCTTTCATATGACAATAGATTGAGTGTTTCAGAAAAAATAACTGAACAAATTGGTGTAATTGGAGAAAAATTAGATTTATCAAATTATGCTGTTGTTAAGGGAGAAAAGGTTGTAGCCTATAATCACCCGGGAAATCAGCTTGCTACTTTAGTAGGATTTTCAGCTGACGGTTCAGAAATGAATGAAGTTGGTCGTCAGGTAGCAATGCAAGTTGCTGCAATGAATCCTCTTGCAATTGATAAGTCAGGGATTGATGAAAATACAATCAGTCGTGAATTGGAAATTGGTAAAGAGTTGGCCATTCAGGAAGGTAAACCAGCTGAGATGGCTGAGAAAATAGCCCAAGGGCGATTGAATAAATTTTTCAAAGAAAATACCTTGTTAAGTCAACAATTCATACGAGATGAGAAGTTAACTGTGGAGCAGTTTCTTGACAATACTTCGAAAGGTCTAACCGTTATTGACTACAAAAGATTTTCATTAAGCTAAACAGAGTTTTTGCTATGAAACTAAAGCTGTCGTTTTAGACGGCTTTTTTTATTTTGTAACGAAGATTGGCTTATTCCAAATTTTAGTAGTTGTCTGAATTTGAACGGAATAAAGACCTTGCGAAACTCTATTACTCAGTTTAAAACTAGATAAATTACGCCCGAACTCTCTTTGAACGACAGACCCCTTTAGATCAATAATTAAAACTAAATATTCTCCTTTAACTGCAATTGACAAGGCTTCCCCGTTCTTTATTGGATTTGGATAAATTAAAGGTGAAAGAATTTCATTTTCATCTATGGTTAATGTATTTCCAATATTAATGTTATCCAAATAAACTACATTCCCATAACGACCAATATTTCTAAATGCAATCTGCAGATTTGATTCGTTTGAATAATTGGCCAAGTCGATAGAATCAGTTCTCCATTGGGAAGACGATGGCGTAAAATAATTCTGATAATCTGGTGAAGTTGCCAAATCAGTCCCTCCCTTCAAGTAGAGACTTTGATACGTCGAGCCACAATCCGTTGAAGCCAACACCTCTAAGGTATCGCTGTATCCTCCTCCCCAGCGGGCATAAGCGACATCAAAGGATAAAAAAGAATTGGAAGAAATCTGCGAAGGATTAAAATTCATTATTAAATCATCTGAATTTCCTTGAGAATCGTTGTAGTAATTGTCAAAAATGGCAGATTTACTCGAATTGCCATAAGCTCCGGCGCTTGATGAAAGCGACCATTGTGCGTCGTTGTTGGGATTGCTTATACTCCAACCACTTGGTAAAAACGAACCTTCAAATCCTTCGGAAACTGCGCTTGGTAAATTGAGGAAGTTCAAATTTACCTGTATTGTATCCAGATCTATATTCCCATTTCCATCCGTTATTTGAAGTATTGCCAGGTGAGATCCCAATTGAGTAAATAGAACGGCGGGATTTCGAAGGTTTGAAACATTTGGTGAACCGGTAGGAAAAGACCAAGCCCAGGAAGCGTTTGTATGATTTAAAAATGAGTGATCCTCAAAATAAAATGAATCGATTTCACAAATAACCTCTTGATTTAACTTATCAACCATTGCACGAGCGATGGGGTAGGTGGGTGCTTCACTAAAATTGCTTTCCCATATTCCTTTTCCATAACTTGCTAGGCGGATTTTTCCATCGCGGTAAAAAGGTTTTAGTATGTTTCCATTTGTATATAGGGGTAATCCCGAGTTGTCAAGTTGAAACGAACTTTGGTTATTTCTGTAATAAATAGCGCGATTCGTCGCAACGTAAATTCCACCATCTGTACCCGCAATGGTTGTGATGGCCTGGACAGATTCATTATTGAGTATTGAGGATGTTAAATTTATCCATGATTGCCCTGAATTTGTTGTTTTAAAGACTTTAAATCCGTTCGCCCCATTTGGATAGGCAAGCCACAATTCATTCTCATTTTCGGGACTGAGAGAAAGTAACATTCTTCGGCTATTTCCTGATGGTTTATTTATTTCTGTCCAGGTTAAACCGCCATCACTTGTTTTCCACAGAATACCAGTTGAACCTGATGCAGGTTGCTGATTTAAATAAATTACTTCTGGATTACGCGATGAAACTTCGATGTACTTTACCTGATTGGCGGTATTTGTTCCAAAAGTATATAACAAATTAAACGAGGCACCGGCATCCGTTGTTTTCCAAATGGAGTTGTCTTTACCTATGTAGGCGATCGAATAACAATTCGGATGAAACTCCATTTCACTCGACTCTGCAGCCCAATAGCTTTCGTTGGGCGCCATTCCAAATGGTAAATTTGAAATAGGAGCATTCAGGTTGCTCGGAATAATCTTTCCTTGAATGTCTGAAAAATACGTGTTTCGATTAACTCCTGGATTCACGTAACCTGTTGGGGCTTCTCCACCGCCAAGTTCAAGAAAATTACCTGCCCCATAGTTTTCGTAATATGCCAAATTTCCATTGTGATAAAGCCCACCCACTAAAACATCCTCATTCCAGCCACTTCCTAATCCCCAGTAGTCTGAGCCATGAACGCCAGACATACGAAACTCATAATTTGAACTGAAAAAATCAGATGATCGGTAAATTCCTCCGTCCGTACTAACCCATGCTGTGTTACCTAAAATCCTAAAATCCTGCATATCTACGTGCATTCCAAGCGGTCCGCCTACATATCCTGCAACCGGAGTAAATGAACTCCCGCCGTTTATTGACTTATATAAATTAAGTCCTCCGACCAAAATTTCATCGGGATTACTCGGTGAAGCCACGAGCGCACAATTGTAAAATCCCTGGTGATACGTCCAATCCGCCCAGCCAATGGCTAAATTTACGTGATCTGTCGTGTAAGGGCCTCCCGTAGGACCATTCGGTAAAATCCAGGAAGAACCGCCGTCGTCACTGCGATAAACTCCGATGTAGCCAAAATCATTTGGTTTTGATTCGCCGATTAAATAGGCATAAATTCGATCTGGATTTGCTTCAGTTACGGCTAAACGTGCTCCGCCATCGCTTCTCGCTGCATCAGTAGAAGAATACCAACCATTACTTTGAACGTTCCATGATTCGCCGTAATCCGTTGTTTTCAAAAACTCACAAATTACAGCTGTTGGGTTATTTCGAACAATATATAGAATGGAACCGTCTGCGGTGTTGGATTTAATATCGTACGTTTTATTGGAAAATAGAAGATTCCAAGTTGTTCCGCCATCCAAAGAGCGATATAAACCTTTATCCGTACAAGCAAATATGAGCTGATCATTGGTCGGATGGATCAGAATTTCGTTTACTCCAAAATTTGTATTTGGCAAAACATTTATCCAAATTTGACCACCATCAGTGGATCTAAATACACCATTATTACCCCCGGCAAAAACAATATCTGGATTTGATGGATGTACTTCAATCGCTGTCACACCGCTACCAAAATTCTCATTTTTTGAAACTAAATTCCAATTCAATCCTTCATCTATACTCTTGTAAACTTCTCCCGGCTCCGTTCCGCAATACATGAAAGTGGGCGCGTTTAAGCATTGGTCCACGCTGTACACATTGGTTTGTCCTGAACCTTGGTTTCCTCCTTCCTGGTAATTTGTAATGGGACCAACAATACTCCAATCGGATGATTTAGCATTCGTTTGCTTCCCGCGATATATCTGATCATTGTGATGTGTTTCGGTTGGACTGGGTTCGTGAATAAACCCATTCTCATCGGCGTAATTCAAGTATTTTCTTCGCCAACGCTTGTAGTATTGCGTATGAAATGATTTTTCAAACGGGTTATTTCGATAGAATTCTTTGTACAATTGGTCAACTTCAAAAATCGATGGGTTTTCTGAATACATTGTTTTTGCCCAAAGCGGCAATGAGCTGATTTCGACCGAAGAGGGCTTTTGTAGATTTTGAGCGAAATTAACCGAATTTAAAAAAAGTATGGTGGAATAAAACAATATTTTTCTCATGGATTCTTATGAATAAATTGGAGTATATTAAATTATTAAGTGAAAATAATTAAAACCTATAGTAATGAATTTTGTTGTCGATTGATTTAATTCTTAATCTGCTCCTTTCTTTTTTCAATATCTTTTAATTTAGTTGTTTGTATGGATATTTCTATTTTTTTTGTTTCCTCTTTACCTTTGGTTTTTTCAATTTCTTCCTCTTTTTCTGAGATTTTCTTTTTTAAATCCCCAATATCAGATTGAAGGTTTTCTTGTTCTTTGACCAACTTCTCTTTTTCCCTTACTAGTTCTTTTAAAATCTCATTTTCAATCTCGATTTGGTGATTAATACTTGACTCTACAGCTTCTACTGCAAATTTTTCAAGTCTTTTCTTAAAAAAAGAATACTGCTCCGAGTGATTAGACTTCTCCATGTATGCCCCTCCAAGATCAATTGACCAACAAACAGAAAGAGGACCATCTTTTGATTTAATTATTTTGGCGTAAACATCAAATTGTTTTTTACCAAGATCTTTCGTTTCACAAAGTGTAACGAAATATTCATTATTTTTATCATCCAATTTTCCGTTGAACTCTTTCAATTCTTTTTTTAATAATTTTTCAACGATGTTCATTTCCGCAAAAGGAATTGTTACAAGAAGACTGGGTTTCGATCCAGTTTTGCCGAGAGAATAGTCAGTAATTCCATCAATGGCACTAATTTTTTGACTAAAAAATAATAAAGGTACACCAACCAATATCAATATGAAAAGTGATTTCATAAATTTTTTATTAAAGGTACAAAAAACTACATTTACAACTCTACTTCGCTGATATTTTTCCAAAAGTCTGATAGCTTTATTCCTGCATAAGATAGCATTTGGGGGACAATACTTGCCGAGGAAAAGCCAGGAGTTGTATTCACCTCAATTACATATGGATTTGAATCAACAACCATAAAATCAATTCTTGCGATTGATCTCAATTGCATAAGTTCGTATATAAATTTAGATCTTGATTGAATTTTTTCTCTAATTTCTTCTGATACCCTTGCTGGGGTAATTTCTTGGGATTTTCCTAAATATTTTGCGTCGTAATCAAAAAACTCATTTTCAGAGGCAATTTCGGTAAGAGGCAATGCAACAACTCCCTCATTTGATCTATAAACTCCGCAGGTTACTTCAGTTCCATTTAGAAAGGATTCAACAACAACTGTTTTCCCCTCTCTAAAAGCAGATTGTATTGCGGGTAAAAGTTCTTCAATTGTTTTAACCTTAGAAATACCATAACTAGACCCTGAGTCAGAAGGTTTAACAAAAAGAGGTAATCCTAATTCTTGTATTATATTTTCCTCTAAAATGGGTGACGTAGAAGTTAGTAAGATAGATTTCGCAACAGGAATTCCAAAAGATTTAAGAAATTGATTACAAAACCATTTGTCAAAGGATAATGAGGATGCAAGAGGGCCGGAGTTTAGGTAGGGAATCCCTTTCATATCGAGTAAAGCTTGAATTTTTCCATTTTCTCCCGGATCGCCATGTATATATACTAATCCAACATCAATTTTTTGATTTCCAAAACTCATGGAATTTATATCAAAATGAATTAATTCATTGTTGACTTCAGCTTTCCACCCTTCATTATTTACGATAATTTTTATTGTATTAAATTCACGGGGAAAATTTTTTTGAATTGTTTCCGCACTTTTTATCGAAATTTCGTACTCAGAGGAATAACCACCACAAAAAATGCCGACAGTTTTCATTTATCAGTTTTTCTCAAAATTAATAGACTCTTTATTATCAGTATTAGAAGTCATTTAAAGTTATTCTCATATTTAGGTTAATAAAGTGAAATTTTATTGTTCTTCTGAAATTTTGTATTTTCACCATCTATTTTAAAAAATGAAAAAAATAATTTCTTGTTTTTTGTTTCTGGGTCTATTCTTTCAACATTTTACTCAATTAAAACCTCAAAATGGGATCCAAACCTCATCTCCACAATTTATAGCGTTCAAAAATGCAAAGATTTACATTTCTCCAAAAGAGATTATTGAGGAGGGAACACTGCTTATTCAAAACGATAAGATAATTTCTGTTGGTAAAAACGTTAAAATACCCGAAAATACAATAGAAATTAATTGTTCAAATAAGGTAATTACACCTTCATTTATTGAGTTATATAGTAGTGTCGGTTTGTCAACGACCAAGAAAGAAGAAAATACCGGTCTTGGAGCTTACTATTGGAATGAGTCAGTACATCCTGAATATGATGCGTCGGATGATTTTCAAATTGATTACAGTTCGTCAGAGAAATTAATTAATATGGGGTTTGGCTTAGCTTTAATCCATCAACATAATGGAATAGTTCGTGGTTCAGCCGCCTTAGTTTCTCTTGGAAATTCTGATGTTAATAAGCAGTTGATTAAATCTCAAGCTGGCTTCTTTTATTCCTTTAACAAAGGTACATCTGCCAATTCATATCCATCATCTCAAATGGGTGCAATTGCTCTTCTCAGACAATCTTTTTATGACCTAGAATACTATCATTCATCAACACCTATTGAAAGAAATATTTCTTTGGAAGAGTGGAAAAAAAAGTCAGAATTGCCATCATTTTTTAAATCTGAGGATAAATGGGAAATTTTAAGGGCAGATAAAATCGCTAAGGAATTTAATCAAAAGTGGAACTATATTGGAACGGGTAAGGAATATTCTTGGCTACCAAATTCAAAAAAATTATCTGGGTCGATTATTATACCAATAAATTTTCCAGAAAGCTATGATGTCCGCGATCCATATATTGCTAAGCAAATTCCTTTAAGTGATTTGAAACATTGGGAGTTGGCTCCATCAAATCCAAAAATACTAGCAGATAATAAAATTTCATTCGCTATTACTACAGACGGTATAACTAAATCGGATATTTTTTGGACTAATTTAAGAAAAGCATTATCGAGAGGATGTTCGGTAGAACAAATTTTAAGTTCATTAACAACAACTCCTGCTGAACTTCTAGGATTGAGCGGTCTTATCGGGGAATTAAAATCTGGTAAATTAGCGAGTTTTGTAATTTATTCTGATGACCCTTTTCTAAAGGAAGGTGTTCTCATGTCTAGTTGGCTTTTAGGAAAAGAGCATGTAATAAAAAGTGAAACGGGTAAAGATATACGCGGATCTTATGTATTAACTATTGCAAAAAAAGAGTATTTCTTAGAAATTTCGGGTACAAAGGAAAAGCCAACAGGAAAGTTAACTACGTATATAATTAATGGTAATTCAAAATCAAAACCAATTAAAAATGATACTCTTTATCAAGCAGTACAAATAATTCAGCGAGATAATGATATTATCTTACAGTTCAACCTAAATGATTTGAATTATAATGGAAGCATCAACTTGCACGGTAAGTTGATGGGCAGGGATGCTGGTATAATTGAGGGAGACGCACTCATACCTGATGGAAGAATGGTGTATTTTGTTGCATCAAAAGAAAAGGCCTCAAAAGTAAAGGATGATAAGTCTGTTTTAATTATTGATACTTCATTTAATGGAAAAATTTGGTTTCCAAATATGGGATTTGGGAATGACTCTCTGCCAAAATCAAACTCCTTTGTGTTTGAAAACGTAACGGCGTGGACCAATGAAATCGAAGGAATTATAAATAATGCCTACGTCATCATTGAAAATGGTAGAATTAAATATGTCGGAAAAGAAAAAGGTAATTACCCTAAAAATGCAATTATCATAAATGGAGAAGGTAAGCACCTTACCAATGGTATAATTGACGAGCATTCACACATTGCCATTTCGAAAGGTGTTAATGAAGGGAGCCAAGCAATTACTGCAGAGGTTTGCATTGCAGATGTCGTAAATTCAGACGATATAAATATTTATCGTCAGTTGGCTGGGGGAGTCACGTCAGCTCAATTGTTACATGGATCAGCAAATCCGATTGGTGGTCAATCTGCATTAATTAAATTAAAATGGGGGCACAGACCAGATGATCTTTTGATCTCAAATGCAGATGGTTTTATTAAGTGTGCGCTGGGAGAAAATGTTAAACAATCAAATTGGGGTGACAATAATACTACACGATTTCCACAAACGAGAATGGGGGTTGAACAAGTATTTTACGATGGGTTTAATCGAGCGAAAAAATACCTAAACGAGTGGAATAATTACAAGTTGAATGGAGGCGTAAAACCGAGAAAAGATTTAGAGTTGGAGGTGCTTGGTCAGATTTTGAATCAAAAAAGATTTATTACTTGTCATTCATATGTGCAATCAGAAATAAATATGCTAATGCACGTTGCTGATTCCATGGGAATTAAAATTAATACGTTTACTCACATTTTAGAAGGATATAAAGTAGCTGATAAAATGAAAAATCATGGTGCTGGCGGATCTACATTCTCGGATTGGTGGGCATATAAATTTGAAGTTAATGATGCAATTCCTTATAATGCGAAGTTAATGATGGATCAAGGAGTCGTTGTTGCCATAAATTCTGATGATGCTGAAATGGGAAGAAGATTAAATCAAGAGGCAGCTAAAAGTGTTAAATACGGCGGGATGTCTGAGATTGATGCTTGGAAAATGGTGACTCTAAATCCCGCAAAATTATTGCATCTAGATAATCGCCTTGGTAGCATAAAAATCGGGAAGGATGCCGATTTAGTATTGTGGGATAGTAATCCGTTATCAACCACCTCCAAAGTTGATTTAACAATGATTGAAGGCACTATATATTTTGAAAGAAAAAAAGATGAAATGTTACAAAATCGAAATGATTTAGAACGAGCAAGAATAATATCTAAAATGTTAAAATCCAATGAAAAAGGCGAACAGACAAAACCATATTCTAAAAAAGGAAAGCGCCACTATCATTGCAATACAATAGGTGAAGAAGGAACCGATGAGGAAAATTTACATTAATCTACAAAACATGAAATTTTTAATAAGTTTGTTTTTTCTGGTTTTTTTTGGTTTGGTACAAGCACAACCAAACCGCATTTTGTTAGTCGATGGATTCTTACATGTAGGAAATGGTCAGACGATTGATTACGCATTAATAGGCATAAAAAATGGTATAATTACTGAAGTTGGAAATTCACTGATAAATAGTTATGATGCAAATGATTGGGATACCATAATTCATCTTGATAAAAAGCATATTTATCCTGGATTTGTTGCTGCTAATTCTACTTTAGGTCTCACCGAGATTGATGCCGTACGGGCTACTCGCGATTACAATGAAACGGGAAGTTTTAATCCGCATGTGAGAACACAAATTGCCTATAACGTTGAATCAAAAGTAATTTCAACGGTATTGACGAATGGCGTTTTGCTTTGTCAAGCCACGCCACGGGGTGGAATCATCTCAGGCACTTCATCTATTATGTCTTTAAGTGGGTGGAATTGGGAAGACGCAACAATTTTTGCCAATGATGGAATACACGTGAATTGGCCATCGAGTTTGCAAGGTGGGGGTTGGTGGGCTGAACCTGCTCCAAAAAAGCAAAATGAAAATTATTCGAAACAACTGAAGGAGTTGAATGAGTTCTTTGTAATGGCCAGAACGTATGCGAATTCACCGAAGGATGTTGTTGAATATGATCAACGTTTAGATGCCATGAAGGAATGCTTTTTAGGAAGTAAACGGGTTTATTTTCATGGAGATGAAATACAGCAAATTTCAGATATTATTGAATTCTCAAAAAAGCACGAGATAAATTATCCTGTTGTAATTGGGGGATATGAAGCACATCTTTTGGGAAGTAGAATGAAAGATTCTAGGATTCCAGTGATGTTAAGACGTATTCATAGTCTTCCAGAAAATGAAGATGACCCAATAGATCAATCCTTTAAATTACCATATCTACTCAAAAAAGAAGGTATAATTTTTTCTATTCAAAATGCAGGTGATATGGAGGCTATGAATGCAAGAAATTTACCCTTTCAAGCAGGGACTGCAACTGCATACGGTTTATCAGAAGAGGAGGCAATTGAGGCAATTTCGTTAAGTCCATGTAAGATAATGGGAATAGATAAAAAATTTGGATCTATCGAAAAAGGTAAATCAGCAACCTTATTTGTTTCAAATGGAAATGCGCTAGAGATGAAAACAAACCAACCATTTTTGATCCTTATAAATGGGAAGTTTATGCCTATTTCAAATTTTCAAAATGAATTGTTTAGAAAATATTCAGAAAAGTATTTGAAGAATTAAGCTAATATTTACAAATAGTTCACCTATTTTTTCAACGCAATAAATATTTTTTTGCTCTGTGAGAGCGATTTATTAATTATAATTGTTTAATTTTGAGTGAGTTATAAAATTTTGAAAAATCTCTGCTTGAATGAAAACCATTTTAATAACTGGAGGTACAGGTTTTATTGGAACCCATTTAACGAAACATTTTCAGGATAATGGACATACAGTTTATTTACTCACCCGCAAGCCGAGGAGGAGTAATCATATTTTTTGGAGTCCACTTAAAAAAAAAATTCAGGGAAAAAATTTGAATGATATTGAGATTATCATCAATCTAGCCGGGGAAGGTATCGCCAATAAACGATGGACTCTAAAAAGAAAAAATGAAATTCTCAAATCAAGAGTTGATTGCATAAATTTCTTACATCTTTTAACTGATAACTTTCCAAAGTTAGAGCATTTTGTTACTGTTTCTGGAATTGATTGCTACGGTTTTGGGCATGGTACAAATATTTTAACTGAGGCAGAGCCTTATGGGACGAATTTCATTTCTAAAGTAGTTCAAGAGTGGGAATCTGCATCGAGACAGTTTGAAGATCAGTATAGAACTACTATTTTACGATTGCCGATTGTTTTAGATGCAAAAAAAGGAGCATTACCAAAAATGGCAGCGCCTATTAAAAAATGGATTGGAGCGCCAGTTGGAACAGGAATCCAACCAATGAATTGGGTACATATTGATGATTTAACAGCTATTTTTTCTCATGTAATTGAGAATTCTATCACAGGTACTTTTAATATTGTAGCTGGAACAAATACAAATCAAGAATTTACACAAGTTTTAGCCAAGACTCTTAAAAAACCACTGTTTTTACCGAATGTCCCTTCATTTGTAATGAAACTAATTTTAGGTGAGTTATCTGAATTATTGCTGAATGGCAATTACGTTTCAGGTGAAAAACTAAAACAAACAGGATTTAATTATCAATTTTCAAATCTTGAAAAAGCCTTACAGGATATATACCAATGATTAAAGGTTAACTATTTTATTCCCCTTCTTTTTTTTATTGCCTCATATGCCTCTTGAATCTTCTGAAACTTTTCTTTAGCTCCTTTTTGGTATTCTTCTCCCATACTCGCAACCTTGTCTGGGTGGAATGTCACTGCCATTTTTCTGTATGCTTTTTTAACTTCATCGTCCGAAGCAGATTCGTCAATTCCTAGTATTTTATAATCGGAATCAACATTGCGATAAAACATGTTTTTGACGCTTTCAAATTCAATTTGAGGAACACCAAATAATGCTGCAATTTGTTCAATTACCTGTATTTCTGAGGTTGAAACGTTTCCATCTGATTTGGCAATTCCAAATAAATAATGAATCAACTGAATACGAACCTCTGGTTGCATGCGATTCCGTATATCACGACAGATTTCATTTAAAGGGATTGAACTGGCATCTAAGAATTTCTTTAACGTTTGAAGCTGTTGTTGTTGAAAATTAGCACCAAATTGATTCGTAAAAAAAGCTTTAACATAATCAAGCTCAGCTTTTAAAACTTTTCCATCAGCTTTCATAACCGCAGCCGATAATGCCATCAGCATTGTTTGAATCTCATTGACCCCGCTAGAACGTTGCTGATAGTAATTAAATAAATCATCAGGACTCATTCGGTTGTATCCCCTTCTTCCGCCTCGTTGCGATTCGTTTTTTTTATTCATGTCGAATAAAGAACCAATGATAAATCCTACTATGGCTATTCCCAAACTGCGAAAAATGACATAACCTGCGAAAGCAAAAATATACTTATACAAAATAGAATTATTAAAAAACGGGACCGAAATCCCGCTCAAAATTAAAAATATTACCCTTATTCAGCGTTACGAATTGTATTTTTAATTTATGTTGTTCAATGAACGCTCAATAAACGAGTCTAAGGCTTCACCTTTCAACATTCCTTGCGATAGAAGAGCTAAATCAGCTAAATATTTTGCGGATTCTTTTTGTCCAGCTTCGTCTTTTGTTAAAATCGATGATATAGTATCGTGGTTTGCGTTTACGACAAGATTGTACATTTCGGGGAAAGCTCCGTAGAATCCACCACCACCCATTTTTTGTTGTTCCATCATTCGACGAATAAACTCCGGTTGCGTTACAATAATTGGCGCTTCATCGGAAGACATACTTTGTAATTGAACGGTAAATTTTTCTTTATTTACTACACCCTCAAATATTCCTTTCACTTTTTCTTCATCATCTTTTGAAAGTTTTGATGGTATTTCTTCTGATTTTTTAATCAAATTATCCAATGAATCTGAGTCTACTCTTGTGAATGTTACCTTCTCAAAAGTTTGTTCCATTTTTGAAATCCAATGCGATGCGAGTGGACTGTTTAATAAAAGAACTTCATAACCTCTTTCTTTTGCCTTTTTAACCAATGAAAATTGTTCTTCAGCGTCAGGGGTATAAAGGAAAACAACTTTATCGTCTTTATCTGTTTGAATAGGTGCAACTTTTTCTTTCAATTCATCGATTGTGTGATAGGTTCCATCTGTTGTTTTTACCAAGCTAAATGACTTTGCTTTTTCAGCAAATTTATCGTCTGTGAGTGTTCCGTACTGAACAAAGATTTGTAAATCATCCCATTTCGCCTCAAAATCAGCGCGATCGTTCTTAAACATTTCAGCCAGTTTATCCGAAACTTTTTTGGTTATGTGAGAAGAGATTTTCTTGACGTTTCCATCGCTTTGCAGATATGAACGGGAAACATTTAATGGAATATCTGGTGAATCAATTACACCGTGTAATAAAGTTAAAAATTCGGGAACAATCTCAGCGACGCTATCCGTTATGAAAACTTGATTTGAGTATAAATTGATTTTATTTCGTTGAACTTCAATATTTTCTTTAATTTTTGGAAAATAAAGAATACCGGTTAAATTAAATGGATAGTCAACATTCAAGTGAATGTGAAATAACGGTTGTTCAAAAGTCATGGGATACAATTCACGATAGAATGCGTCGTAATCCTCTTGTTTTAAATCAACAGGAGCTTTTGTCCAAGCTGGTTCGGGATTGTTAATTTGATTTTCTACTTCTGTAGCTACACGCTTAATTTTTCCGTCTTCATCTTTTTCTCCTTCTGGAGAATCAATGTATTCTGTTTTTGTTCCAAAAACTATTGGAACGGGCAAAAACTTACAATATTTATTTAAGATTTCCGTAATTCGGTTTTTCTCTAAAAACTCAACAGATTCATCATTAATATACAAAACGATATCCGTTCCGCGGTCTACTTTTTCAATGTTTGTGATAGTGTATTCTGGAGAACCGTTACTTTCCCATTGAACAGCTTGAGCATCATCATAATGTGCCAGTGTTTGAATTTGAACTTTTTCAGCCACCATAAATGCAGAATAAAAACCAAGTCCAAAATGACCAATGATTTGTTCAGCACCTTCAGTTCCTTTGTATTTTTCAACAAATTCTTCAGCTCCTGAAAATGCAATTTGGTTGATGTATTTATCAATTTCTTCAGCTGTCATTCCAATTCCTCGATCGCGAATGGTTAATGTTTTTTCGTCCTTATTAAGAATAATTTCTACTTTTAAATCTCCCATTTCACCTTTATAATCTCCATTTTTCGCGAAAAACTTCAATTTTTGACTCGCATCTACTGCATTGGATACTAATTCGCGTAAAAAAATCTCATGATCCGAGTAAAGGAATTTTTTAATAATTGGAAAAATATTTTCCGTTTGAACATGTATTTGACCTGTTTTCATAACTTTTGTTTTAATTTCGACGGACATGAATTGTCAACCTTTATGCCATTGGGCGAAAACTGACAATCTGTCAATGAGGGTTGAAAAACTGTCAGAAATAGTTATGACTTTTTAAATTGAATGAAATGAATTCTGAGTTGATTATTCAAGAATTTTCAAACGAAAAATTTGTACAAGACACAGTAAATCAAATCTGTAAGGATTTTTCTCGCTGTGGGTGGGATATAGATTCTATTTTATTGGAGAGAAAATTAACGAAAGTAGAACTCGAAGAGCTATTAGCAGAAAAACTGGTTGAAATCATAAAGTTTGGAGAAACGCAACTGCTTCAACTTATTTATATCATTGACATTTCTGAAAAAGAATTTTTGTCCATTCTTTCTGAACAAAATTTCCCGCAATTGTTGGCAGAGAAAATCGTATTAAAGGAAGCGTATAAAGTATTTTTGAGGAAAAAATTTAGTTAGATTTCCTACCTAAAAATCAACTCATCCAGAAATAACCACGTTTTATTTCCTTTTCCCAAATGCCAATCAGGGCAAACACCCGGGTTTTTAATGGTATAACGAATGACTTTAATTGCGCTGGGTTTATAAGAATCAATAATAAATTCAATATTTTCCGGATTTTTATCTGATGGATCTGCTTTTTTAATTTGAATGGGAGCTAATTTTTGAAAGGATTTACCATCAGCGGATACTTCAATATCGATCTGACTTGGAAGGAAAATCCACGATTTCTGATCTCGTATTGCTGAAACACCAAACCGACTTAAATTTCGTGGTGAATCAAATGTGACTTCTGCCTTTACATCCGTTCCAAAAAATCCTTGCCAATCGCCTGTTCTGAATTCGTTTCCTCCTTTAATTCCATCAATCAACGAGTTTGGTCCTGAAGCTGCATATTGATTGGCATATTGCGTTTGTAGGTTCAATTGAACAGTCGGATCTTTTTTGATTAAGGTACTTGAAACAACGGCGCTGTGATAGATTTTTCTCCGATTGATTCTTCGCTGTAACTTGATATCAATTTTTGACGTTTTGTCGATAATAAAAGGCTTTTCATAGACCATCCATTCGCTTTCATTCAGACGATAAAACGGTATAAATTCATCTGTTTCATTTAATTTTAAATAATCAATTCCCACTTTGATGCGATCTTCAAAAATGCGTTCAGATACACCTATATAAGGAACTGGAACAAAGATTTCAGGTAGTTCATCCTCAGGAGAACCAGCAATCCATTTATCAAAATCTTCTCGTGGTTGCCTTCCCATTTCAAATTCCATTAGTCCACCGTAAGTCAATTCTTCGTGTGAAATATAACTACGATTGAGTGGTTTACCGTTGAGTTTAACAGATTGTACATAGATGTTTTCCGAACTTAAATTCGGTGCAGAAATAAACAAGGTTGTTCCATTTTCGAACTTTAGTTCTTGTTGCTTGAAATTTGGTTTACCCAATTCATAATACGGTTTGCCAGGTGCAACTGGGTAAAATCCAAGACTTGATAATACATACCAGGCAGACATTTGACCACAATCCTCGTTTCCTGAAAGTCCATCCGGTTTGTTAGAATACAATTCATTCAATATTCGATCAACATAAAGTTGTGTTTTGTAGGGCGAACTCGTGTAATTGTATAAATATGCCATGTGGTGCGAAGGCTCATTCCCATGAGCATATTGTCCAATCAACCCTGTGATATCTGCTTGTTCTCTTCCTGATAGCGAACTTGATGTTGTAAAAAGTCGATCTAACCAAGCTTCCAACGAATCTGTCCCACCTAACTGTTTAGTGAGTTCGTGAATTGCATGCGGTGCTGCCATCGAATATTGCCAACTATTTGCCTCTGTATAATTGAAATTTACTTCACTTGGGTCAAAAGGTCCGTACCACTGCGCACCTCGTTTGGCTCGCATAAATTTAGTGGTCGCATCAAACACATTTAGGAAATTAAACGAACGTTTTCTGAATTCACTTTCAACCACATTGATTCCCATTTTCTTCGCCATTTCAGCAATGCAATAATCATCGTAGGCATATTCTAACGTTCGCGAAACAGATTCAGGCTCTTGATCCGCAGCGATAAATCCTTGTTCACCAAAAAACTTCTTGCCAAATTCATCCATTTTTGCCGTAGCTACCATCGCCTCAAGTGCCAGTGTGGTATCAAAATCCCGTATTCCTTTCAAATAAGCATCGGCAATTACAGAAACGCTGTGGTAGCCAATCATACATTCTGTTTCATTCGCTGCCAATTCCCAAACCGGTAAATCTTTTCCTTCCTTGTATTGGCGCAGAAATGTCTGAATAAAATCAACCGTTCTTTTTTGTTGCGTCAACGTGAAAAGGGGATGGGTGGCTCGATAGGTGTCCCACAGAGAAAAGACGGTGTATTGTTGTTGTCCTTTAGATAGATCATGCAAATAATGATCTCTCCCTCGGTATTTGTTACCGTGGATATCCGTGAATTGATTTGGCGCTAAATAACTGTGATAAAGTGCTGTGTAAAAGACGGTTGCTTTTTCTTTGTCTTCCAAGGAGATTTTTATTTTCCCTAATTCAGTATTCCATTTTTTAGTAGTGCTTGCTCTTATTTCATCTACATTCCAAGTAGTAATTTCTGAACTTAAATTCGTTTTAGCACCTTCACAGCTTGTTGCAGAAATCCCCACTCTTAAAACGATTATGTCTTGATCTTGAGGAAATTCTAACACTAATTTATGTTGTCCATTCTTCGTGATGAATTTCGATTTTTTAAAAGGTATTGATGTTTCTAAATAAAAATAGAAATGTTGTCTTGTTGCCCATCCTTCGGAGATTCGATATCCTTGAATTGTTTTTTTATCAACGATTTCAAGTTTTGAATCGAGCAATTTATCACGATGATCTAAATCGATGAGAATGAAACGTTTTTCATTTTTGTTTTCGAAGGTGTACGTATGAATTCCTGCTCTGTCTGTAGCTGCAATCCGTGCTTTGATTTTTGGATCCGCCAAATACACTTCGTAATAGCCAGGACTCGCTTTTTCGTTTGAGTGACTGAATTTCGATCCGTAGCCTTTTGGAGATAAATAGCCTGGAGTGGTGTTTGCTTTTTTAGACTGAGGTACAATAAGTAAATCGCAGTAATCAGGAACGCCAGTACCACTCAAATGCGTATGTGAAAAACCGTAAATAACAGAATCATCGTAGTGATAACCAGAACAGCCATCCCATCCTTCGTAGCGCGTATCCGGACTAATTTGAATCATGCCAAATGGGGCAGAGGCACCGGGATACGTATGTCCGTGACCACCCGTTCCAATAAAAGGATTTACGAAAATGGAGGGTGAATAATTGGATAATGCGCTCCAAAAAAAGATGGCCTGTGCTGAATCAGAATTTGATTTTAGTTTATCAAGCGTTGGATTTTGCGCAAGAAATGTTTTGCTAATTCCAATTGTAAAAAGTAGGAGCAAGGAGAGGAATTTCATTACGAATAAATTGAATTCCAAAAATACAATAAAATGGGTTTTAATGGAAAATGGTTGGAACCATTTAATAATGTATTTTAACTCATTAGCGTCGTGGTTAATAACTACACTATTTGTAAATTTTTCTATTTGTTTATCTGCCCAACGGGGAAAATTTATTGTAAAAAGTACTACTTCTTAATCGATTTTAGAACCTCTTTTACGTTCTGCCTCGCGTAGTAATATTTTGCGCAATCGAATGTTTTTTGGTGTCACCTCTACATATTCATCGTCTTGGATAAACTCTAACGCTTCTTCCAAGGTAAATACTTTTGGTGGAGCGATACGCACTTTATCATCCGAACCTGAAGCACGCATGTTTGTTAGCTTTTTCGTTTTTGTAACGTTCACACACAAATCTCCTGCTCGTGAGTTTTCACCGATTACTTGTCCTTCGAAGATGTTCTCATTCGGGTGAATGAAGAAGGTTCCGCGATCTTGTAAATTATTAATCGAGTAGGGGATAGCAGTTCCTTGCTCTAATGAAATCAGCGAACCGTTTTGTCTTCCAGGTATTTCTCCTTTCATTGGTTGGTATTCTAAAAAGCGGTGTGTCATAATCGCTTCACCCGCTGTCTGCGTCAATAAATAACTTCTTAAACCGATGATACCGCGTGATGGAATATTAAAACGAACAATTACTCTTTCTCCCTTGGTTTCCATCTGCAATAAATCTCCTTTTCTTCGTGTCACTGCTTCAACAGCAATTCCACTCATATTTTCTGGTAAATCTATTGTCAATTCTTCTATTGGCTCCGATTTTACTCCATCTATCTCTTTGATAATTACTTGTGGTTGACCAACTTGCAACTCATATCCTTCACGACGCATGGTTTCAATCAATACAGATAAATGTAGAACTCCACGACCGAAAACCATCCATTTGTCCGCTTTATCAGTTGGCTCAACACGCATTGCCAAGTTCTTTTCCAACTCTTTTTCCAAACGTTCTTGAATATGACGAGAAGTGATGAATTTCCCTTCTTTTCCAAAGAATGGCGAATCATTGATAGAGAAGAGCATGGACATCGTTGGTTCATCCAAACTGATGGTTGGCAATGGCTCCGGATTTTCAGCATCACAGATCGAATCGCCAATATCAAACCCTTCAATTCCTGTAATCGCACAAATATCACCCGGTTGAACAGATTCTACTTTTTTGCGTTCCAATCCTTCAAACACATACACCTCTTTAATTCTGTGTTTTTCCAACGTTCCGTCACGTTTTGCCAATTGAATCGGCATATTTTCCTTGATTACTCCACGAGTCAAACGCCCAATCGCAATTCGACCAACGAAAGATGAATAATCCAAAGATGTAATCAACATTTGTGTATTTCCTTCTTCAATTTGTTTCGGTTTGAAATACTCAATAATTTTATCCAGTAATGGTGTTATCGTATTTGTCGGTGATTTCCAATCTTCTGACATCCAACCATTTTTTGCTGAACCATAAATTACAGGAAAATCTAATTGTTCTTCGGTAGCATCTAATTCAAACATCAAATCAAATACTTTCTCGTGAACTTCTTCAGGAGTACAATTTTCTTTATCTACTTTATTGATTACGACTAATGGATGTAAGCCCAAAGACAATGCTTTACCGAGTACAAAACGAGTTTGGGGCATTGGACCTTCAAAGGCGTCCACCAACAAACAAACGCCATCAGCCATATTTAATACACGCTCCACTTCGCCACCAAAATCAGCGTGGCCTGGTGTGTCAATGATATTGATTTTTGTTCCATTGTAAGCAACAGAAACATTTTTTGAAACGATGGTAATTCCTCGCTCTCGTTCCAAATCATTGTTATCTAAAATCAATTCACCCGTTGGGCGATTTCTCTCATTGATGAAGCTCCCTGCCTCGATCATTCTATCTACCAATGTTGTTTTACCGTGGTCAACGTGGGCAATAATCGCAATGTTTCTAATTTCCATGATGGATTTTACAGATTCTCTAGTACACTAATTTATTTGGATTTAATATCTCGGTTTTCTTCCAAAACCAGATTTTTTGTCTTTTGAACCAGAGGAGCTGCGTTTAGAACCAAATCCTCTTTTCACTCCAAAGGGCTTTCTATCGCTAGATGATTTTCGTTCTCTTTCTGGTCGATCTCCAAAATTTCTTCCTCCAAATGATCTACCACTAGAGAATCCTCCTGATGAACGTCCGCCGCCTAAGCGTGATCCACCACCTCCGCCATCGCGGTCTTTGGTTATTTCCACTCGAAGCGTATTTCCTTCATAGTTCTGTCCATTCACATTTTTCAAAATTGTATTTGTATGTTCAGAATCAGCTTCAAAGAAAGAAAATCCACTCATGATTTGAATACGACCAATTAAATTGGAACGAAGACCTGTGGCATCACAAATAACACGAACCATTGCACCTGGGTTGAAATTTTGTTCTCTACCGATATTTACAAAAAAGCGTGTTTTTCCTGCCTCTGTTTCATTACTAGAACGGCCGCCTCGATCTCTTCTGTCTTTTCCGCTACGTTCAAATCCACCTCCATCAAAATCTCTCTCTCTTCCTCCTTTTCCTTTAACTCGATCGTCAATATTTAAATCTCCTGCACGTTGATAGTACTCAATGAAGCGATTGAATTCCATTGAGATAAATTTTTTAATTACATCTTCTTTCGAAGTATCTTCAAATTTTTCTATCAACATCGGAATAAAACGAGAAATCTCTTTTTCTTTGACCTCCGTTTTTTCAACACGAGCGACCAATTCCATCAATTGCACTTCACAAATTTCTGCAGGAGAAGGAATCAATCCTTTAGAGACAGATATACGTAACTGTTTTTCCAATTGTCGAATTTTTCCTGATTCACGTGCGTTTATAAAAATCAATGATTTTCCTGTTTTTCCGGCTCGAGCTGTACGTCCACTGCGATGTGTGTAATTTTCTATATCATCTGGTAAGTTGTAATTGATTACGTGTGTGATATTATCTATATCCAATCCACGAGCCGCAACATCCGTAGCGACTAAAAGTTGAATTTCTCTTCTTCTAAAGCGATCCATTACACGATCTCGCATCGCTTGCGTCAAATCACCATGCAAAGGTTCTGCATTGTATCCATCTTTCGCTAATTTTTCTGCAACACTTGCTGTTTCCATTCGCGTACGACAAAACACCAATCCAAATATCGTAGGATTAAAATCAATTAAGCGCTTAACCGCTTCAAAACGATCTTTCTCTTTAACTTGATAAAAGATGTGTTCAATATTTTCATTACTTTGATTTTTTCGACCAACAGAAACTTCTATGGGGTCTGTCATATAGTTGGAAGCGATTCGAGAAACTTCAGTTGGCATAGTTGCCGAAAATAGCCATACATTTTTTTTATGTGGAGTTTGGCTTAGAATTGAATCTAAATCCTCTTTGAATCCCATGTTTAGCATTTCATCCGCCTCGTCAAGGATAACAATTTTAACATCATCTAAAGCAATAGCTCTTCGGTTGATCAAATCCATTAAGCGACCCGGGGTTGCTACAATTATTGCCACGCCTCTCTTAATTTCTGATATTTGTCTACGTATATCTGTTCCACCGTAAACCGAAACAATATTCAAATCTAAGTATTTCGAAAAAGTCTCTAAATCTTTCGTGATTTGAAGGCATAATTCTCTCGTTGGGCAGAGAACTAGGCCTTGCGGAATACTCTTTTTCTTATTTATATTATTGATGAGTGGAAGTCCAAAAGCTGCAGTTTTCCCCGTTCCTGTTTGTGCCAATCCAACTAAATCTCTTTGTTGATTCAAAAGTGCGGGAATTGCTTGTTCTTGAATTGGAGTTGGTGTTTCGAAGCCTAATTCAACCAATACCTTAAGGACTGCACCATCCAATCCCAGCTCTTCAAATGTCATACACTACTTATAAATATTCGCCGCAAAGGTAGACTAAAAAAAAGATAAACCATTGAAAAATTGACCTATTCAGAAATGTTTATACTTTGTTAACGATTTTTAATAAATAATTTCTGAATTGACAACTTTATTCTTAAATTTAGAAGAATTATTTACAATTGAATTTATGGAAAATTTTTGGGTTCCACTAGTATTAGCTCTACTCGTTATATTGAGCGGTTTACTGACTGTTTCGCAAGGAACAGTTGCGGTCATTACAATGTTTGGGAAGTATAGAAGAGTACTGCATCCTGGTTTGAGGATTAAAATTCCTTTTATTGAAAAAGTTTATAAGCGAGTTTCCATTCAAAATCAAAGTATTGAAATGGAATTTCAGGCTGTTACAGTTGACCAGGCAAATGTTTATTTTAAAAGTATGTTGCTCTTTAGCGTAATGGATGAGCAGGATGAAACAATTAAAAAAGTAGCATTTAAATTCATTAGTAACAAGGACTTTATGCAAGCATTAGTTCGCACAATTGAAGGTTCAATTAGAGCTTATGTAGCAAGTCAAAAACAGTCTGAAATTTTAGGATTGCGACATGAACTGGTACATAGCGTTAAAGAACAAATTGATCATACATTGGAATCTTGGGGCTATCACTTATTGGATCTCCAAATAAATGATATTACATTCGATGCCGCCATTATCGAAAGTATGAGTAAGGTTGTTGCATCCAATAATTTGAAAGCAGCTGCAGAAAACGAAGGTCAAGCCCTGTTAATAACCAAGACGAAAGCTGCTGAGGCTGAGGGAAATGCAATTAAAATCGCTGCATTAGCCGAAAAAGAAGCAGCTATGTTACGCGGACAAGGTGTTGCATTGTTCCGTCAAGAAGTTGCAAAGGGTATGAGTGAAGCAGCCGAAGAAATGAAACAAGCAAATTTGGATACCAACGTAATTTTATTCTCTATGTGGACAGAGGCAATAAAAAACTTTGCAGAATATGGGAAAGGAAATACAATTTTCTTAGATGGAAGTGCTGAAGGAATGCAAAAAACAATGAAGCAAATTCAGGCGATGTTAAGCAGCGATATTGAGAATAAAAAGAAATAGAATATTATCTCTTTTTAAGTGCTTTCACAAGTAAGACTGTAAAGGCAGGAACCCATATTAAATCATTAGCGCAGCAAGTTAATCCAAATTTCATTGGGACTGCATCAACGGAAATGTAGTAAAACATGCCTGCGATTCCTAAAATCTTACCTAACAAACCAACAAGCACTATAGGCCAGTGTTGTTTTGGGTTAAATGCGGCGATAAAATAACCAATTCCATATACCCCTACAATCATTCCAATACATTGCCATAATAGAACTACAATTAGATCTTGTTTAATTCCTAAAAGCTCTAGTTGCCAATGCGGTAAAAAAAAGGACAATAATCCCCAAAGAATATTATATATCCCAGCTGCAAATAACCATTTTGATTGTATTTTTTTCATGATTTTGGAATTATGTTAATACTAAAATTAACGAAATAATTTCGTCGATTCTTATTATCTTATAATTCTTGTTTCCGAAACATGCTTTTCCAATACTTTTTTTCCGTTTATTTTTGATTCGAGTGATTTTTTAATTCGGTGCATGGTTTCTGAGGCAAATTTTCTTGAATCTTCAATATCCACAATCGGAAAAGGATAATCAACCCCGATTTTACAATTGTAAAATACTTGGTCCAATTCACTCATTTTCCAAGGTTCGTGAATTAAACTTGATGGAACTTCTGCTAGCTCATTCACCCATTCTCGAATAAAAAGACCATCGGGGTCATGATCTTGCGAATTTTTTATTGGATTGTATATTCTTAGTGTATTGACTCCAGTTAACCCTGCTTGCATTTGAATTTGAGGGTAATGAATCCCTGGTTCATAATCCAAAAATTGTCGTGCTAAAAAATGCAATTCCCGCCAATCTTGCCAAAGATTATGAACAAAAAAAGAAACCACCATAGCACGCATTCTAAAATTTAAATAACCAGTTTCAACAAGACATCTCATGCAAGCATCAATTAGTGGAATTCCAGTTTTACCTCGTTGCCATGCCTGGATATACAACTCATTTTTTAACTTTCCTAAATTTTCAAACGACGGATTGACTGCTACAAACTCCATTTCACATTCTGTTTCAAATTTTTGAATGAAGTGACAATGCCAATGCAACCTGGAAATAAAATTTGATAATGAACGCTTACATCCTCCATTTTCTTTTGTTGAAAGAGCCATTTGGTAAACTTGACGCATTGACAAATTACCATATGCCAAATAGGGGGAGAGCCGACTACATGACTTTCGGGATAGTAGAGGTTTAGAAATTGTTTTACTATAATTTTTATGTCTTTCTTGAAAAAAACTTCCTGCATATTTTAAAGCACTTATTTCTCCACCGGGTTGAAAGGATTTATGTAGTTCTCGTAGTTCATTTGGTAAATTATGCTCGGAATATTTATTAAATAAAGAATTATCAAGCGCAAAAAGAAGCAATTTACTTGTATTTACCTCACAAATTGGTAAATGCATAAATTCAATCCATTTTTTGTTCCAATGCCTTCGATTTTTAATTCCTCGAATAATTCCATTTGTTTGAAATTCAGTCCAAGTGATTCCTTTCTGCTCGAAAGTTTTTTTTAAAGCCAAATCTCTTTTGAATGAACAATGATTTCCCGTCTCTCGGTGAGAAAAAATTGTTTGAATTGAATGATGTTCGATTAAGGAATTGAAGATTTCAAGAGCATTGCCATATAAAATATGTAAACATCTATCCGAATTTAATTTTTTTCGGATGTCCATAAGTGATTGGTAGACAAATCTCCAATGTCTTACATCTGAATCATAATAGGAAATTAATTCTGGTTCAAAAATGTAAATTAGAAGAGTTGGCAGTTTTGATTTAATTGCTTGGCGCAGAGGATCGTGATCAGTTACTCTTAAGTCTCTTTTAAACCAAACTATATTTATTTTTTGTTTCACCTTATTAATACAAATGAGAATTTATGCAGTTCGTTTTTCAGGTACTTTATTCTATTTCGTCTTTAAATTTCAAGGAAACAAAAGTAACTTATAAATGATATTACTAATTGTTATTCAAATCCTTATAAATAGAAGGCTCTCTAACTTTATTTTAGATAATTTTGATGTGCGCAAAACATTTACGAAATTATTTTGTTTAACCTTATATTACTAACTTTAAACAAAATTTAAATTATGAAAAAATTAAAAGTTTACTCAATCGTTGTAGTCAGTTTTTTTTCACTAACTACACAAACCTTTAGTCAAACCAATGTTTTTGACGACATTATTGCAGCAAGCCCAGATCACAATTATTTGGAGGCTGCCCTTCTACAACAAAATTTAGCCGGCGCACTTCAAGATCCCGCAGCACAATTAACCGTATTTGCACCAGATGACGCTGCAATGACAGCAATAGCTGCAGCATTAAATACAGATATAACCGGCCTTTTGGCATTACCAAATTTGACAGATATTTTATTATATCACGTTTTAGGAACATCTGTACCCTCATCAGGTGTTACGAACGGCGCTATTGTTCAACCGTTGAGCCAGACAAATACACTAAAGTTAACTGTTACATCCGCAGGAAATGTCTTTGTGAATCATGCGCAAGTAACAGCTGTGGACATCACTGCTGACAATGGAGTCGTACATGTTTTGAATGCGGTAGTATTACCGGTAGAAACAGTTGCTGACATCGCGATTGACAATGGTTTTAGTACGTTAGTAACAGCGGTGGTAACCGCAGAATTGTTGCCTGCATTAACAAACCCGTTAGCTAGTTACACGGTATTTGCACCCACAAATGATGCTTTCGATGATTTGGCCACTGCATTAAATACAGATGTGAATGGTCTGTTAGCTTTGCCTTACTTGGCAGATGTACTTACCTATCATGTTCTTGGAACAGAAGTTCCTTCCTCAGCAGTGACAAACGGAGCGATTGTACAACCGTTGAGTACAATTAATACTTTAAAGCTAACAGCCACTGCTGCCGGCGATGTCTTTGTTAACCAAGCAGAAGTTGTTGCCGTGGATATTATGGCTTTCAACGGTGTTGTTCACGTATTAGACGCTGTAGTTTTACCTATCGAAACAGTAGTCGATGTCGCTATTGATAATGGATTTTCTACTTTAGCAACTGCTGTTGTAACGGCTGAACTTTTGCCTGTTCTAACTGATCCTTTAGCGCAATATACAGTTTTTGCCCCAACTAACGCTGCATTTGATAATCTCGCATCGGCATTAAATACTGATCTTGCCGGTATATTGGCGCTACCTAATTTAGCGGATGTATTAACGTACCACGTTGTTGCAGGATCTGTTCTTTCAACTCAATTAACAGCTGGTCCTGTTGAAACAGTGAATGGAGAGGATATTATTGTATCTTTAACAAACGGAGTTCAAATTAATGAGGCAACTGTTACATTGGCAGATGTCGCTACAGGCAATGGTGTTGTGCATGTGATTGATCGTGTATTATTACCACCTACTGCAGGGATTTCAGAAAGTACAAAAGAAACAATTAGAGTTTATCCAAATCCTTTTGAAAATCAAATTTCAGTCACGGTAGATGAAGCTACTTCATATTCTGTATTAGACTTAAATGGAAAAGTGTTGAAATCCGGGAACCTCGTTTCAAACGGCGCTATTGACTTATCAGATTTAAGTTCTGGTTCGTATTTGTTCAGCACTGTTAACAGCTTAGGGAGTTCAGTAATCCCAGTGATTAA